>PDWI01001040.1_pt1 | contig 45009 bp, 35 predicted proteins | sample 1430891 | NCBI WGS metagenome assembly PDWI01 (sample SAMN01162508, study PRJNA174530) | Oral metagenome, whole genome shotgun sequencing project. | biome: Marine environment; feature: Marine mammal; material: Swab sample of the gingival sulcus; isolation source: swab sample of gingival sulcus...
ATGTTTCTAACGACTATTACTTGTTTAATAGGTGAATTTACAAATGCACTATCAAAAAAAAAATTTAATTCATCAAAATCAACTTCATTTACCAGAGAGTTTCGTCTTATTGCCCTAACACAAAGTTCTTTTTCTTCTGGTTGCATTGAACTAAAACTGTATGTTGGTTCTATTTTTTCAATAAGAGAATCTATTTTTTTTTTATAAGTATCAGTACAGAGTTCGTCTTTTAACTGCTCTAAACGATTAGTATCTGTTACATTTTCTATGTCCTTATATTTTCTTTCATCAAAAACAAGTAAACTGTCCTTTGCTCTGGTAACATAATTTAAACAACTTTGTGTCTGTTCACATTCTTCTATAAATTTATTATATTCAATACAATTTCGAGGCAAACTATTAAATTTTATGGAGCAATTTAAACATAAAGCATTATAATTAAAGCCCCGTATATCAGGCAAACGTTCTACATCTGTAACACCCTGTAATTGAGAATATTGGTCTTTCACAGACACTATAACATTATATATGGTATCTCCAAAAAAATATTTATAATTATTAAGCATTGGAACCTTCACACCATTAGGACTATCGATAAGCTTATTATATTCGTCAATAACGTTTTTTAACTCCCCAGCCGCATCGTTAAAAGTTACAGCAGTATTATCACTAGCTCTAAATATTTTCTTATAATAAATAACAAGTTTGTATATAAAAGTGTAATGATTATCATAATTCACATTTGTTATCATATCTTCAGTGTTTTTAGCTAACTCTAAACTTTCTCTAATAGCATTATTATCAAGCCTCTCAAGATGCAAATATTTTTCTGTCAAAATGTCCAAATTACTTTTTATACTTCCTTTTCGACGATTGTACAGTAAGCCTTTCGCATTCGCCCAATATTCAACAACATCATCTTTATATGAAGCTTTTGACAAACTAAGGGCAGTACCATCTGTGTAGTATCCACATTTATTTTCAAATTCTAAGACAAGTTTATGCATATAACTAGTATCGTCAGCCCCCGTTTTTACATTAAAAAAATTTTGATTATAGTTGTTTATATGAGAAGTACTTCTTAATTCTTCTTTTATTTTACCTCTTGCTTTTCTAAGATGCTCCGAAGCCTTATCTGTATTCCCTGCAAAAGAAAAAATCATATGTAAGTATAATTCATCTAACATAGAATATTCGGTTATAATCTTCATTTTCGTACGAAAATCTCTATCATCAAGAGTTTTCATCAACTTGCTTATTTTATCGCTAACCTCATAATAATCATAATCACAATAATTAAAATAAATATATTTCAACTCATCAAAGTTTTTTTTGTATTTTTCCACTGTTTTATCTTGTCCCAACACATCGATAACATTACAAATAATAAAAATCATTATTAACAGGAAAGTATAAATTATATTTTTCATTTAGCTTCTTTTTTTTTATAAACAAAATCACCTTGCAAAGTTAAAAAAACTTAAAAAGAAACAAAAAAAATAGAAAATATTTTCGGGGTGGTATCAACAAATCACCCGATTTACATCGCAGGGCTACAAAAATGTCATCGCTACGCGATTAGGATAAACCCCGTAAGGGTGATATATTTGTAGCCCCATATGAAATTAAAATGGAATGTGGGGTTCAAGAGAATAAGATATCGATTCTATTTCAAAAAAAAAACTATTATTTTTAGGTTACAAGCTTTTATTTCATAAGCTACCCTTTAAAAGGGTTAATAATTTTTAATTTGTTTTCAATTATTTGATTATGTTGCATATCTTCTGAAATCAAAATATTACAACTATTCTCTAATGCTGTTGAAATTATCATACTATCCCACAAAGATAATTGATATTTTTCTTTAATTTTTATGGCATTCATAACCGTAATTGGCGTGATAATCTCAATTTTAAATATTTTTGAGAATATTTGTATAAATTCCAATAATTTCTCAGACGAAAATATTTTTTTACGATAAATTACATTAGAAAATTCGCTTAAAACTTGTGTTGAAATACTCGCATTTTTTTGTGAATATATCAGTTTCTTTGCAATATCTTTTTTTTGTTTATCAGTACTTGCAAGATAAACAAGAATATTTGTATCTATAAATATTTTACTCGTCATAAAGTTCGTTTCTGTCGAATGAATAATCGTTAGGTAAATCAAATCTGTTTTCTGATAAGAAATTTTCTAATTCTGCCCAATTATTATTTTCTTTTTCTACTTCAAAAAAAGTGTTTTTTTCTGAAATATCTGAAAAGAATGTTTCATTCCAAACAATCCATTTAAGATAATATTCTAACATTTCATTAACCGAAAAACCTTTTCTATTTGCGTATTTTTCAGCAAATTTCATTGTTTTATCGTCAATATTTATTTTAAGCTCTATTTGCATTTATTTTTCATTTTAGTTTATAATGCAAATTTACGAAAATTATTTTTCAATCTGTATATTTTTTTGTTTTTTTCCAATTGACAATATCACAAACCTAATTCCTAAAACTCACACTTTTCATATTTCTCTGATTATCAACACTTAACAGTTCGTTTGGAGTTATTATCAATAACATTTTTCATTTCCTTAAACACTACCCCACCCTTTCCACCGTACTATTAATATTAATGTGTCCCTTTTTAAGGTCAAAATTACGGATAAGATTTAGTCCGGGAGTTTTGCCAATTTCTATCGAACCGAATTTATCGTCAATTTTCAGCGCCCTTGCCCCGTTGATTGTTGCCCATTTGAGTACTTCCGAAAAATCGACATTCCTAAAATTTTTCATCTCGTCCAAAATGCTCAAATTATCGTTTGTTGCCAAACTATCCGTTCCTAATGTTATTTTACAATTATTAGCAATAAAACGCTCAATATCAGGCAGTTTATTTTGAATATACAAGTTGGAATTTGGGCAAAGCGTCCAATAAATATTATCCGAAAGCGCCTCCGCAAATTTTATATCGTCGGCACTTGTGTAAAGATTATGTATCAATAAAATATTCAAATCGGAACGCACAATATCGGGCAAAAAACTTCTGAGCGACGTTTTTTTAGTCGGTTCAAAATCCGGCATTTTGTTTTTCAACTTCATCATTTCAAACATTTTGCCACTTGCGTTAAGATACATTTCATCTTCCGTTGGCGCCTCCTGATTGTGAACCGAATATATATTTTTAGACATTTTTGCCGTTTGAGCAATAAATTGAGGCGAACAAGTGTATGGCGCATGAGCAACAGCCGAAAAATTGTTGTTTTTTGCAGATATTTTTTCCGCCTTTTTCAGCTTTTCGTTGCCAATATCACGACTAAAAAAATCTGCAATTTCAAATAATTTATGATAATAAATGGGCGACGCGTCTCTCACATCTCCCTGATATTCAGCATTATATATATCAGCAACAGCCACAATCCCCTCTTTTTGCATCAAACGGTCAGCATCAACAATCTTACTTTGGAGACGTTTTTCGGTGGCTATACATTTTATTATCCTGTTTATAAATTCTACGTGATTCAGATGTTTTTTTATTTTTCCTTCTAAGTACGAAAGTTCCAAATGACAATGACAATTTACAAATCCCGGAACGATAACGCCCTCCAAAACCTCAACCTCTTTCCGATTGGGCATTTTTTCGATATTATCCACAATATCAATCACTTGCCCATTGTCATCAATTATCACAACGCCATTTTTCAGGGGCTTTGCCGTTACCGGAAAAATATAATCGGCAGAAAATTTTTTCATTATTCTTTATTTTTTGAATCAATAAAAATAGTAACCGGTCCGTCATTAATCAAATTAACCTGCATATCAGCCCCAAATTTTCCGGTGGCAACGTTTTTCACTCCGCAATTTTTTGCCATTTCCACAAATTTATTGTACAGCGGTTCGGCAATTTCGGGCTTTGCCGCTTTGATGTACGACGGGCGATTTCCTTTTTTTGTGCTTGCGTGTAGCGTAAACTGACTAACAATTAGCAGGTCGCCGTTCACATCAAGCAAAGATTTGTTCATAACCCCGTTTTCGTCGTCAAAAATCCTCAAATTGACCATTTTTCTAAGCGTCCAATCAATATCCGCCTGATTATCGTCGGCTTCAAATCCCACCAAAACGACAATCCCTTTGTTAATTTTTCTTATAATTTCGCCCTCAATTTGAACAAAAGCGTTTCTCGAACGTTGTATTAATATACGCATTTTAATTTTTTTTTAATAGTTTTGCAAAGATTTTATAAAAATTAGAATTTAAAATAAAACAAATATATAAACTAAAAAACAAAGTACAATGAAAAAAATCGCATTAATCTCATTATTATTTATTATGAGTATCACATTAGGATTTTCGCAAGAAGCTCCAAGCAAAAAGTACAAAAAAATACCGAGTATCGAAATAAAAGATTTACAAGGCAACGTGTTCAACACAGCCGACATTAAAAACGACGGCAAACCAATTATTTTGGATTTTTGGGCAACAACTTGCAAACCTTGCATCAAAGAGCTTATGGCTTTGGACGAAAATTACGCCGACTGGGAAGACGAAACAGGCGTTAAAATTTACATCGTTTCGACCGACGGCGCCCGCAGTTCCAACAACGTAGCACCTTTCGTAAACGGAAAAGGCTGGGAATTTGTTACACTTTTAGACCCAAATTCGGATTTCAAAAGAGCAATGGGCGTAATTGACATACCTCACACTTTTGTTATCGACGGCGAAGGCAACATCGTTCACGAACACGCATCGTACAGCGAAGGCGACGAAGACGAATATTACAAAATTTTGATGGAATTAACTGAAAATAAATAATTAACAGATAAAGCTAAACCCCAAAACTTATGATGAAAAAGATAATTATTCCGGTTATACTCGTTATGTTTTCCGGATATTTGTTTGGACAAAATGGCGGAACGGTCAGAGGGAATTTTCAAACAACTTTGCAAACTTACAAGCAAGACACGCTAATAGGGGCTAACGATACGCCCGAAAAAGTGCTTCTAAATTCGTATGCAAATTTGTTGTACACAAACAAAAATTTTACGGCAGGTGTTCGTTACGAAGGTTATTTCAATACTTTGCAAGGATACGACACAAAAAATAACGGTTTCGGTTTTGCGTACCGTTTTGCACAATATTCTGCCGACAATTTTGACATTACGTTAGGTAATTTTTATGAACAATTTGGCAACGGGCTTGTATTCAGGTCTTTTGAGGATAAATACATTGGCTACGATAACGCCATGGACGGACTTAGAGTGAAATTTAACCCAACCGCCGGCGTGTATTTGACCGGTATTATCGGGCGCCAAAGATATGCTTTTTTCAAATCCGACAAAGGATTTTCGCAGGTTGAAAATCGCGGTTTAGTGAGAGGAGCAAATTTGGAATTTTCGATAAACGATGCCTTCAAAGGCTTGAATGACAAAAAAACAAAAGTTTTGTTAGGATACAGTTTTGTAAGCAAATATCAAAAAGACCAAAAACAATTGATAAAGCTAAACGACACAACTTACTCGCTGGAAATTCCTAAAAATGTGGTGGCAATGTCCGGCCGTTTGAACATAACACATTATCCGTTTTCGCTTTCGTCAGAATATGCTTACAAATTTAATGACCCTTCGGCAGAAAACAACTACATCTACAAACCCGGCAACGCTCTCTTCCTAAATCTTTCGTACTCTCGCAAAGGTTTTGGTATGATAGTTTCGATGAAAAGGGTAGATAATTTCAGTTTTCGGTCAGACCGAACAGCAACCCTTAGCGACCTGAATATCAACTACCTACCGGACATTACACGAAGTCATGCCTATGCGTTTTCGGCATTTTATCCGTACGCAACACAAAACAACGGCGAAATGGGTATTGCGGTAGAGTTGAATTATAAATTGAAAAGAAAAACATTTTTGGGAGGAAAATACGGCACCGATTTGAGGCTAAATTATTCTCGAATGCAAGGAATAGAACAAGAACCAATTGCCGACGGAATTCCCGTTATGCAAAAAGGTACCGACGGATACTATTCTGACTTTTTCGCAGTAGGCAAAGACACTTATTATCAAGATGTTACATTTGAATTACATAAAAAATTACACAAAAAATTCAAATTTGCATTTTTATACCAAAATCTAGTATTCGATTTCTCGAAATTGAGAGGCGAAGTTGAAGTTGGTACTGTATATGCTAATATTTTTATATTGGATTTCACATATAAATTTGCAAAAAAACACGCAATCCGAATAGAATTGGAAGAGTTGCTATCGCAACAAGATATGGGCGACTGGGCAATGGCAAGTGCCGAATATACATTTTCGCCCCACTGGTTTGTAACCGCAACCGACCAATACAATTACAAAAATCCTCGTCCCCAATATCAAGCACATTATTATAATTTTGCATTCGGCTACAAACTCAACGCAACCAGAGTACAGTTGAGCTACGGACGCCAACGCGAAGGTGTGGTTTGTACGGGAGGTGTTTGTCGAGTTTTGCCGGCCACCAACGGATTTATGTTTACATTAACAAGTAGTTTTTAATAACAAAAAATAAATAAAATGAAAAGAATATTTCTACTATTCATATTAGCAACATTTTTGTATTCGTGCGACGTAGTTTCGCCTACAAACAATTATTACATAGCCGACACCATCGTCAATAATCCCGACGACGGAGGCGACGAAGAGACTGTTGTAAAAAAAGTATTATTGCTTGATTTTACCGGAACTCTATGTCTTAATTGCCCGGCAGCACACGAAATTGTGCACCAATTACAAGATGTGTATCCAAACAAAATAGTACCTGTGGCAATATACGTACCGGGGCTTTCGGTACCGGTAGGAGGTGATACAGTTGATTTGAGAACTCCGGACGGAACTGCAATTTGTACCGAATTAGACCCGCCGACCTTACCCAAAGGACTTATAGATAAATATGGTAAAAATAATTGGGAGGAAACAACTTCTTGGGCTGATGTAATTTCAAACGCAGTAAATGAAGTTCCTCAGATTGGCATCAAAATAAATAATTCGTTTGACGATGCCACAAAAAAATTGGACATAAATATTGATTTGGTTTCGCAAATAAAAACCGACAAAGCTCTAAAACTTGTTGTTTTCATTACCGAAGACCATATTATAACAAGACAAGCAATATCAGAACCACCCGGTTATATTCAAAAATACGAACAAATGCACGTTTTTAGAGATGCCGTAACCGACGTTTGGGGCGACCCGATTTTTGCAGATGGTGTAGAAGTTAATAAAACAGACAAAGTTACGCTTTCTTGCACTTTTGAAGGACACTGGAACGCTGATAATGCAAATGTTGTTGCATTTATAGTTGATGAAGAATCAAGTGTGCTAAATGCGCAAGAAAAAACTGTTAAATAGGTTTTAAATTTCTGAAATAGAGAACGGCGTAAGCCACCGCAAAAGACAATTAACGCACTGATTTTCAGCAGGTTAAAAAGATTATTGTAAAAAAAAACGAAGATCTATCCCCTACTCTGCTTGCGGATTTAAGATTTTATAAAAAAATACCACAATTTTAGTTGTGGTATTTTTTTTATTTTCACAAGGCGTATTCAGAAAACACAAATCCCCCGATTTACATCGAGGGCTACAAAAATATCATCGTTACGCGATTGAGGTAAACCCCGTAGGGGTGATATTTGTAACCCCGTATGGAATGAAAGATACCACCAAAAAAAATTCTCCCATTTTTTGCCAAAAATATTCAACAAAAAAACTGCCGATTTCTCGGCAGCTTCAAACACAAATCATTAAACTCAAAAATTATTTTTCAATAAATTCCACAGAACGTTTTACAAAATTCATCAAAGGTTCGCCTTTTAGTAGGTTTTTAGCCAACAGCGCCAAGTCGATAGCCTGTTTGATAATATTATTTTTCACAGCCCACTCTTTGACGAGTTTTTTAAGTTCCTCATTATTATTACTTAATTCTTTTTCCAGACTTTCTTTTTTATCTTTTTCTTCTTGCGCAATTTCCTCTTCTTTTTTATCTTTTGTAAGTTCGTTGAGCGCTTCCAATTCTGTATTTACAGATTTTATTTTGCCTCTGATTTCCTCCAACTCTTTGCTAAGTGCCTCATTTTTAGCCTCTACCACCTGTTTTGTAAGAGCGTGCGAAGTATTGATAACCAAATTGTAGTTATCCGGCAAATTATTGTACAAACTAACTTCCGGTCCGCCCATCAGCCCAATATCTTTCATACGTCTCATATACTCGCTTTGAGTAATTACAACCGGCAATTCATTTTCGCCAAGTTCGCTGAATTGGATAAAATAAGTACCAATTGTAGTCGGAGCAACAGTTTCGTAAGCTACCGAAAGGTCGTCTTGGTCGTTTTGAGCAATACTCAATTCTTTTTTGTCCTCTTTGCGTATCAAGTTTTCCAAAGTATCCGAATCAACGCGTGCAAAACGCACATCTTCGAGTTTTGTTTCAAACATATTTATAAAAGGCATATCAAAAGCTCCGTCCATCATCAGCACGTCGTAGCCTTTTTCTTTTGCGTCTTCGATAAACTTATATTGCTCAATTTTGTTATTTGCGTAGAGATATATAGTTTTTCCGTCTTTATCGGTTTGATTTTCTTTAACTACTTTGTTGTATTCCTCAATCGAGAAATATTTTTCATCAACGTTTTTGAACAAAAAGAATTTTTGAGCCTTATCGTAAAATTTCTCGTCAGACATCATTCCGTACTCGATAAACAATTTCAAATCGTCCCATTTGCTTTCAAATTGTTCACGTTCTTTTTTAGCAATTTCTGCCAACTTGTCAGCTACTTTTTTAGTAATGTGGTTAGATATTTTTCTAACATTCGAGTCTGCTTGCAAGTAGCTTCTTGAAACATTTAGCGGAATATCGGGCGAATCGATAACCCCGTGCAATAATGTCAAAAATTCAGGCACAATATTTTCTACCGAATCGGTAACAAAAACTTGATTAGAATAAAGGTTTATTTTGTTTTTTTGCACCTCCAAATTAGTTCTAATTTTTGGGAAATACAAAATACCTGTCAAATTGAACGGATAATCGACGTTCAAATGAATGTGAAACAAAGGTTCTTCAAAACTTGTTGGATATAATTTTTTGTAAAAATCCTTGTAATCCTCGTCTTTTAGGTCTGTTGGTTTTTGTTTCCAAATAGGATTCGGGTCGTTTATAATTTTGTCTTTTCCGGTTTCAACGGCTTGTCCGTCTTTCCATTCGGTTTCTTTGCCCAAAGCTATTTCGATAGGCAAAAAGCGACAATATTTGTCCAGCAATCCCTGTATTCTGCTGTCTTCCAAAAACTCCACGTCCTCTTCGCCAACGTGAAGAATTACGTCAGTACCGCGAGTTTCGCGTTCGGCTTTGTCGAGCGTAAACTCGGGCGAACCGTCGCAAGTCCAACGCACAGCTTCGGCGCCTTCTTTGTACGATTTCGACACCAATTCTACTTTTTCGGCCACCATAAACGACGAATAAAAACCAAGTCCAAAGTGTCCTATAATTGCGTCGATTTTATCTTTATATTTTTCAAGAAAATCATTAGCTCCCGTAAATGCAATTTGATTTATGTATTTATCAACCTCTTCTGCGTCCATTCCAATTCCTCTGTCAGAAATTGTTATCGTTTTATCCTCTTTATTTACGGCAACTTTTATGGTTAGGTCGCCCAATTCTTCTTTCAATTCGCCGGTTCGTGCCAATGCTTTTACTTTTTGTGTTGCATCAACGGCGTTTGAAACTAACTCTCGCAAAAATATTTCTTGCTCTGAGTACAAAAACTTTTTAATTATCGGAAAGATATTTTCGGCGGTTACGCCAATTTTGCCTTTTTGTGAGTTCATAATGTTTATTTCTTATTAAAAATTGTTCCTTATCAGAATATTTATTTTAAATTTTACGCTGTTTAATGTCAAACCCTGTGCCATCGCGTTTACAAAATCCACAAACACAAGCACAAAACAACATAACTCACTAAAAATCAACAAATTAGACAAAAGAATAACGACCAACACACGTTTGACATTTTGTCATAACAAAGCAGAATTATTTGAATTTTTGTCATTAAAATTTCTAAATTCTGACACCAAGAACAACAATGTCATCAATTTGCATTTGTTTTCCTTTCCACGTTTGATGTTCTTCTATCAACATTTTTTTCTGTTCGTCCATGCTTTTTATTTTAGACATTTCTAACAGAAATTCTTTAAATCGTTTAATTCTGTATTTTTTACCTTTTTCGTTAAATTGGTCGTAATAACCATCTGAAAAAGAATAAATTAGGTCGTCAGGTTGGAGTTGAAATTCGTAATTGGTAAATTCGGTTTCGTTAATCCAAATAGCAATAGGTTGGCGGTCGGCTTTAAACTCAATAATGCCCTGATTTCTAACAATATACAAAGAATTATTAGCACCCGAAAATTGGAGCGTCAATTTTTTCAAATCAATAACACAAAGTGCAATATCCATACCTTCGCGAGTTTTATCAATTTGCATATCAGTCTGATTTAAAGACTTTTTCACATCTATCCTCAACAATTCCAGAATTTCCGAAGCCGTTAAATTTTCGTTTTGACGCACAATTTTATCAAGCAACGAAATTCCCAACATGCTAATCAAAGCCCCCGGCACGCCGTGTCCGGTACTATCGGCAGTTGCATACACCAGCACATCGTTGGTTTTGTACGCCCAATAAAAATCGCCGCTGACTTTGTTCAAAGGCAAATAAAAAATAAAATAATCCGCAAAATTATTTCTAAAAATTTCCTCTTTTGGAAACATCGCAAGCTGTATTATTTTGGCGTGTTCCAACTCGGCATCTATGCCTTTGTGTCGTTCTTTTATTTCTTTGTGATGTTTGTTTATTTCGCTTGTTTTTTCATTCAACTTGTCGTTTATGGCAGTCGTTTCTTGTATGCGTTGCAAAATTATTTCCTCTTCGTTTTCCAAATCATAATTAGCCTTAAACAGCTTATATCTAAGCCTATACTGCGCTCTATTTACAATAAAACAAAAAGCTGCAACCGGATAAATTGTCATAACCAATTCCTTTTGTGTAGAATTTAGAACATAAAAGAAAGCCAAAATTGCGGTAAAAACACCCAAAGGCAAAAAATAAATCAACAAAACATACTTATAATCCAATATCAATATCAACGAAGTAACAAAATACACCAAAATTATATCGCCGATGGTTACGGGCAAAAGCGAATTATTGAACTCAACAAGACATTCAATAAATATCGCAATAAACAAAACGAAAAAAAACGCAAAAAATAAAGTAGCTTTCAGTTTGGTGTATTTATTTTTTGTGTACGAATGAAAAACAAATAAAAATATAGCTATCGTGATAGGAATCATACGCGTATAAATAGGCGTAAAATTTCCCACAACAACCGCAGAATAATGGAAATAATAAAATATCAAAAAAATAATAACAATCAATTTTATCAAAAACATTTCCAAAGTAGTATCGTACAAATGTTCTTTGAACGATTTTTTCATATTTTTTTCATAATCGTACTGCATTATTTTATTATATAATTTAAAATATTTTTGTCACAACATTCATTCATAACAAACTAATAATCAACCCATTAACAATTTATAATTTATAATTAATCATTTTTATATTCTTATGCCCAATGCCAAAACGTCATCTGTTTGTTTCTGAGTGCCTCTCCACTTGTAATGTTCATTTTTCAGCAATGTTTTATGTTTCGACAGACTTTTTTCTGTTACAACTTTCGTCAAAAAATCCTTACATCTTTTGTTTGTATATTTTTCCATATTTTCGTTCAACTGATTTTTAAAACCATCAGAAACAGTAAACAACACATCATTGCGTTGCAATTGCATTCTTTGAGTTCTAAATTTTCGTTCATTAATCCAAATTCCCACCGGTTGTCTGTCCGGCTTCAATTCTATCACTTGCCCGCCATTGAAAACATACAGAGAAATATTAGCGCCGGCAAACTGCAATTCCAAATTATCCGAATTGATAATACACAAAGCAATATCCAACCCCTCATAATCTTCATCTTTCTGCAAAGCCGTCTGTTTCAACGATTTTTTCACCTCATCTCTGAGCATATCCAAAATTTCAGCAGCCTGAATATTTTTGTGCTGATTTACAATTTTATTGAGCAACGAAAGCCCCAAAATACTCACCAAAGCGCTCGAAATACCGTGTCCGGCGCAATCGGCAATTGCATATATAAATTTATTTTCGACTTTGGTAGCCCAGTAAAAATCGCCACTAACCTTTTCTGCCGGCAAATACAATATGAAAAAATCTTGAAAATTCTCCCTAAACATATCTTTTTTCGGAAACATAGCCTTCTGAATACGCTTGGCGGCTTCTACCCCTTCCAAAATATCCCAATGCAACTCCTCTATTTTTTCCTTTTGAGCTTTTACTTTTTTATTTTTATTATCCAATTTTTTGTTATCAACAATAACATTATTGTAAAGTTCGTTTGCTCTATCTTTCTTTTTTGTCAATTTAAAATTATTTACAAAATAATTGTAATGCAAAAAAAACTGCGACGTATTGAACAAAAATCCAACAAAAGCAATCGGATATATATTGAGCAAATCATACTGTTCCAATTTTGTAAAATTATTATCCAAAAGCACTATTATATTAAAAATAATAATGGGCAAACTATACACAAATATAACCTTTGGGGGACAAGCCTTCAACTCAATCGAAAGCACAAAAATCACCAATATCGTGTCCACTATAACCAAATGCAAAGCTCCGCCATCGACACCCTTCAAGCATCGCATGAGCATCATCACAAACAAAGAAATCAAAAATAAATTATACAAAACCCTTTTGGTAGGCGCATATTTATTTTTGAAAAACAAATGAAAAAGCAAAACGCCAACAGCAATAGACAACGGGAAAAATCGTATAAGCAAAAATTGAGTTTCCAATTTGACAAAAACATCATAACAAATCACCCCCAACAAAACAAATATTGCCAAAAACATTTTCCATGTAAGCGTTTTTACGACCTCGCCATCTAAATATTTTAGGAATTCTTTTCTTATTTTTTTTTCAATCTTATATTTCATCAGTATTTGGCTTGCTCATATAAAATCCTGTACTTTAAGCAAATAAAGTAAACAGAATTACAAAATAACACCTTTTTTACTAAATAAAAAATATTATAAAATATAACGCAATTATTACAAACGTACAATCATCTTTTTTATTACAAAAAAATTAATAAAACACAGAATTTAAGCCACTGCCAGCACAACCATAAAGCGCTGATTACCAATGATTTGCGATAAACACATTTTTATTAAAAAAAAAATTTCCCTTATAAAGTTATGTATTATAAAAAATAATTCTAAATTTGCAAAGATTAATTTATCCAAAGGGGTTGACTTGGTATCGACAGCAGATAGGTTAATATGTAAGCATGTCAGGTTAGGTAACAGATCCTGTAAATCTCGGTTACAAACTATTAAATGGCGAAAACAACAACTTCGCTCTTGCTGCTTAATCGAAGTCTAGTACGTTAAGCTTTATCCGACGAAATGTTGGAGCAAGACATCTCGTAAACAGGTTTTTCCTGTTCCCTGTTTGCTTATGAGGTGTCATCAATAACAGGATAGTCGATATAGGCTTCGATATGTCGGCGAAAATTTAGAAGATAGAAACAGACTAAGGCCGCTTTTTGTCGTATCTGTTTTGAAACACCAAGAAAAGGCTAAGCATGTAGAAAGCATTTTGGTCGTTTGTTTGGACCGGGGTTCGACTCCCCGCAGCTCCACAATTTAGGTACTTTTTTGCCACAATTTAATATTTTTAGGTTGTGGCATTTCTTTTAAATAAACAAACCACAAAACAACCCAACAACCTCATTATCAACGCAATAATAATAGCGAACAAAATAACAAACAGTCCTCTTTTTTGTTTATTTGGCAAAAAAAATATTGTAATTAAACCAATTTTTATAATTTTGTTTCTGCAAATACAAACAATGACATTATGGAAGACAAAATACGCACCCTGCTGGTAGATGACGAAAAAAATAGTTTGATTATAATGAAAAAACTTTTGGAAAAACACACACCAAAAGTTGAAGTTGTAGCCACTGCCCAGTCGGTTGCCGACGGGATAAAACAGATAGACAAACACAAACCCGAATTGGTTTTTTTAGATATTTCGATGCCCGACGGCGACGGTTTTGAAGTTATCGAAAAAACAGAGTTCAAGGATTATCAAGTTATTTTTAGCACCGCTTACAACCAATACGCAATAAAAGCGTTTGAAGTTGCCGCATTGCACTACATACTAAAACCCGTCAAACCCGACGACCTGATAGAGGCCTTAGACAGATTTGAGGCAATGCAAAATGACAACTTGAACGAAAAAATCCAAGTTCTGAGCAACGCTCTGAAAGAACCACCCAAACGCCTCATCTTACCCACGTCGAACGGCGTACACGTTACGCACGTAGAAGACATTGTGCGGTGCGAATCAAGCAACAATTACACAACTTTTTACTTTGCGGACAACAAAAAAATTGTTGTTTCAAAATCAATCCAAATTTATGAACAATTATTAGAAAATTCCAACTTCTGTCGCATACACAACAAGCATCTTGTAAACTTAAAATACATCAAAAAATACGTAAAAGGACGTGGCGGATACGTTATTTTGGACGACGACACACACGTTGATGTGTCGGACGGTCGGAAAAAACATTTTTTGGATAAACTTTCGGAATATGCTCTGAAAAGTTAATTTTTTTTTACTAAAATTTGTTACCAACTATCAAGCAAAATTGCGGTAGCCATTAACTAAAACCTAAAAAAAAACAAATGAAAAGATACGAACAAAGAGGTGTTTCGTCGTCGAAAAACGAGGTACACAATGCAATAAAAAACATAGATAAAGGGCTTTATCCTAAGGCTTTTTGTAAAATAATTCCCGATTTGTTGGGCAACGATTCGGAATTTTGCAACATAATGCACGCCGACGGAGCCGGCACAAAATCGTCGTTGGCGTATGCCTACTGGCGCGAAACCGGCGATTTGTCGGTTTGGAAAGGCATTGCGCAAGATGCTTTGGTTATGAACCTCGACGATTTAATTTGCGTTGGCGCAACCGAAAATATTTTGATTTCGTCCACCATCGGACGCAACAAAAAACTCGTTTCGGGCGATGTAATTTCGGCAATTATCGAGGGAACCAACGAATTTATCGAAAAAATGAACTCCTTAGGGATAAATATGATTTTGACCGGTGGCGAAACTGCCGACGTGGGCGATTTGGTGCGCACAATAATAGTTGATGCTACGGCAACCGTCAGAATGAAACGCTCGCAAGTAATTGAAAATCAGATAAAAGCCGGCAACGTAATAGTTGGTTTGGCGTCGTTCGGACAAGCAACTTACGAAACCGAATACAACGCCGGAACCGGCAGCAATGGGCTGACTTCGGCACGACACGACTTTTTTAACAACAAAATAGCCGAAAAATATCCCGAAACCTACGACGGCACAATCGACCGCGATTTGGTTTATTGCGGCGACTACAACTTGACCGACAAAATTAAAGGATTTGACATAGATGCTGCAAAATTCGTTTTATCGCCAACGCGAACCTACGCCCCGATTATGAAAAAAGTTTTTGAAAAACATAAAAATCAAATCGACGGAATTATACACTGTTCGGGTGGCGCTCAAACCAAAGTTTTGAAGTTTGTTGATGACGTACACATTGTTAAAAATAATATGTTTCCGATACCGCCGTTGTTCAAATTGATTCACGAACAGTCCGGCACTCCGTACAAAGAAATGTATGAGGTTTTTAATATGGGACATCGTTTGGAGATTTACACCGACCCCAAAACAGCCGAAGAAATAATAAATATTTCAAAAGAATTTGCTGTTGAAGCACAGATAATAGGCTATGTTGAAGCCGCTGAACAAAAAAAGTTAACCATAAAATCGGAATTTGGCGAATTTTATTACTAATTTTGCCGAGTTAAAACGAATATATTTGTATGACACATTAATTAATATATATAAAAACTGTTTTTTCAAAAATTCAGCTATATTTTATTGATGTATTTACAATTTTATTTATAAAAAAATATAAAAATGGCGAATATAATTTTAGAAAAGTTACAAGGAATAGGAAAAAGATTTGAAGAAATAGCAGAACTTTTGACACTGCCGGAAAATATTAGCGACCAAAAAAAATACGTTCAACTAAACAAGGAATATCGCGAGTTGGAGCCAATCGTAAAAGCGTTTCGCGAGTACAAAGAAGTATTGAGTAATATCGATACGTCCAAAGAATTGCTGCAAGAAGAAAAAGATGCCGAAATGAAAGAAATGGCCAAAATGGAACTGGAAGAATTGAACGAACGTAAAGAAAAACTGGACGAGGAGATAAAAATAATGTTGTTGCCCAAAGATGCCGAAGACGACAAAAATGCAATAGTGGAAATCCGAGCCGGAACCGGTGGCGACGAAGCCGGAATTTTTGCAGGGGATTTGTTCCGAATGTACGTAAAATTTTGCGAATCGAACAAGTGGAAAATCGAAGTTACGAACGCAACTGAATCATCGTCAGGCGGTTACAAAGAGGTTGTTTTCAACGTTAGCGGAGACGGAGTTTACGGGATTTTGAAATACGAATCGGGCGTGCATCGGGTGCAACGTGTGCCAAAAACCGAATCGCAAGGACGCGTACACACGTCGGCAGCCAGCGTTGCTATTTTGCCCGAAGCCGAAGATTTTGACATCGAAATAAAAGACGAAGACATCAGAAAAGATACTTACTGCTCGTCGGGTCCCGGCGGTCAGTCGGTAAATACAACGTATTCGGCTATTCGCTTGACACACATACCAACCGGATTGGTGGTTACGTGTCAGGACGAAAAATCGCAAATAAAAAACCTAAAATCGGCAATGCGCGAACTTAGAGCCAGATTGTACAATATAGAATATCAAAAAAGAATGGACGAACTGTCAGCAAAAAGAAAAACGATGGTTTCTACCGGCGACCGTTCGGCTAAAATACGAACTTACAATTTTCCGCAAGGACGGGTTACTGACCACCGTATAAATCTGACTTTGTACAATTTGCAGGAAATCCTAAATGGTGATATTGCTGAAATTATAGAAAAATTACAAATAGCCGAAAATGCCGAAAAATTGAAAGAATCGGGAATATAAATTAATTGAGAATTGAAAATTGAGAATTGAGAATTTTTAAAGGTAAAAGGTAAAATATTGGTTGTTAGTGGGTTATTATATGGATTTTACAATTAAATAAACGCTGATAATCAACAGTTTATTTTTTTTCGTAACAGCCTGATAATCAACTCTTTATCGTCTGCGAGATTTTTCTCTTAGTTCACTGATAATCAACATTATAACTTTTATTTTTCAACTTTTAACTTTTAACTTTTACTTTTTAACTTAACTTTTAACTTACTTTAAATTACAAATGAATTACAATCATATAAAAACTCAGATAGAAAAAAAACAAACCCTTTTGTGTGTAGGATTAGACCCTGTTTTGGATAAAATTCCACCTCATTTGCACAAATTGGAAGACCCTGTTTTTGAATTTTGTAAACAAATAATTGACGCAACTCACGACAAAGCAATTGCCTACAAACCAAATATTGCTTTTTTTGAAGTTTTGGGACATCGCGGCTGGCTTACTCTCGAAAGGGTTGTTAAGCACGTCAGAAAAAATTATCCCGAAATATTTTTAATTGCTGATGCCAAACGTGGCGATATTTTTCACTCGTCGAAAATGTATGCTGAAACGTTTTTCAAAACTCTTGATTTTGATTCGGTTACCGTAAATCCGTTTTTGGGTAGCGACGTTGTTCGACCGTTTTTGGAGTACGAAAACAAATGGGTTATTTTGCTCGGTTTGACGTCCAACCCGTCTGCCAAAGATTTGGAAATGTTGCAGGAAAAAGAATCTGGCGATTTTATTTACGAAAAAATATTTAAGTACGGAAATTCTTGGGGCACGAAAGAAAACACGATGTTTGTTGTTGGTGCAACCGTAGCCGATAAACTGCAAGAAATCAGAAAATTAGCTCCCGAAAACTTCTTATTGATACCCGGCGTTGGCGCGCAAGGTGGTAGTTTGGAAGATGTTTGTAGATACGGCTTAACCAAAGATTATGGTTTGATAATCAATTCTTCGCGGTCGATTATTTATGCCGATAATTCTGAAAATTTTGCGGAAGCTGCTCGTATCGAAGCTGAAAAATTCCAAAACGAAGTTAAAAAATTTTTGAATAAATAGATGTTAGGTGTTGGGTGTTAGGTATTGGGGGTTGGGTGTTGGGCGTCGAGCTATACGAACTACAATATTTTGTTAAATCGGAAATTAAGAACAACTTAATTACTTGCAATAGATTGAAATTCTAAATATCGAACGCCAAACCAAACCTAAACCGCTAATTTTCAAGCAATTACAAGCACAACAAATATATAATAAAAAAACTCATTATTATTTTTTTATTATTAGACCACAAATTTGAACGGCAAAGGTTACGATTTTTTTGTGTTCTTTGCGATTTTTTTGTGGTTTTTGTTGCTACGCAACCTTAGGGAAATGATTATTTAATGCCTAACAGCCGACAAAATCAATTTTATAAAAATGTCAAATCCTATTATACATAATTTTGCCCACAGTTTGGAGCATTCTGTGATGATAACGGCTTTTGTTTTGGCAATGATGGCGCTCATTGAGTATTTTACCGTCAGAACTAAACATAAATTATTGACCGTAATTGGCAGAAATCCTTGGTGGCAAGTTGTTATAGCTGCTTTGCTTGGAGCAATTCCGGGTTGTTTGGGAACTTTTGTTGCGGTGTCGCTCTACACTCACAGGGTTTTGAATTTTCCGGCTTTGGTTGCGGTGATGATTGCCTCGTCGGGCGACGAAGCGTTTATTATGTTTGGCGAAATCCCCAAACAGGCGTTTTTGATAATGGGAATTTTGGTAGGTGTAGCTATTTTAACGGGTTTTGTGTTGAATATTTTTATGAAAAATACTAATTATATCCGCACCAAAAACGACAAACTTCAAGAACACAAAAGCCCCGAATGTGTTACTTTTAACAAAAAACAGCTAATCAAAGATTATAAAAATATATCATTTCAGCGAGCGTTGTTGGTGGTAGGTACTTTTTTTATATTACTTTTTGTTCTTTTGGGCGAAATTGGACCTTCGGAGTGGAACGAAATGAAAGTTTCTCTCGTTATTATCATTTCTATTTTTTTCTTTATCGTTTCTACCGTACCGGAACATTTTTTAGTTGAGCATTTGTGGAAACATACCATAAAAAAACACTTGCCCAAAATATTTTTGTGGACATTCGGTGCTATTTTGACCATTGAATTTTTGTTGCCTTTGCTCAATATTTCCGAAGAGGCTTTTAGACCGATTGCCGAAAAATATTTTTTTGTAATATTGTTGATTGCGGTTTTGGTGGGATTTATTCCCGAATCGGGACCGAATATGGTTTTTATTTTTCTTTTTGCTTCGGGCTATGTGCCTTTGAGCATCTTAATTGCAAATTCGATTGTGCAAGACGGACACGGCGGGTTGCCTCTCTTAGCTGAATCTCCTAAAAGTTTTTTCTCGTCTAAAATAGTCAATATGATTGTGGCACTGATACTTGGCGGAATTGGCTTTGCTTTTGGATTTTAGGAGCCGGTATTGGGTGTTGGGTGTTAGCGAATACCACACCCTACCGTATATTTTTTGTTGCAAGGGATTGTTCCGACGTTCCAACAATTGCGGGTAATTCAAAAATATAAATTTCCCGACACATCGAGGGCTACAAACATTCCGTCGCTACGAGATTAGCTGAACTCCGTAGGGGTGATATATTTGTATCCCGTATGGAATGCGGGGATTAATACAACAATCCCCGTTTTTTTGATGTTTTTGGCAAAAAACGAGGTTTTATGAAGTTAAAAGCTCTGTAAGTTGTTCATTATTTGAACATTGATATTTTCTGAATGCGCCAATTGCATGGCGATGATGGGCACAAATGTCGCATTTATCAGAATTGCACAAACGCAAACGTCGCTAATCACTTGAAAATCACTGAATTACCATAAGAGAATAATATCCGTATTTTGCGTTTTTCTTCAATTCTGTAATAATCTCGAATTTATACAGATCGGCTTTTCCGAAAACTTTGTAAAACATTATAATTCCGTTTTCGCCGTTTTGGGTTACGATATTTTTCCAGTCGTTATTTTCCAAATTTGAGATTTTTAAGCTAAGATTTTTGATATTGTCGTCGCCAAATACCAAAACGCCGTATTGAACGCTATCAAAAAGCTCAATATAAGTCGAATTTGAATTTTTAATTGCGTTGTATTCCAAGCGTACAACGTTTTGTTTGTGCTTTTCTTCTATGAGCTTTATGTAGTCGGCTGTTTGTTGAAAAATAGGTATAATTGAGTTGTTTTGTGCAAAAATCAACGTTGTTAAGAATACCAAAGTTATTGTAAAAAATATTTTTTTCATATTTTTATATTGTATATCTAATTGAATAACACTATAAAAATCAACAGATTATATATGTTATCCGATTAGTAGTTTGAGTAATTACAAGTTATCACTTTTTTGTTCTTTTAGAATGTGATAAATTTCAAAAATTGTATAAATAGTATAACAAACCAACATAAAAACAAGAAATATTATTTTTTCTTCGCCAAAAAGAAAAACGTATCCGACCATATAAATCATCAAAACAAACATTTTGCCGATGCTGGTTGCCATAAAGGTATTTATGAACGAACTCGGAATTTCTTTGTTCGATGTTTTTTTGTTAATCACATACATTAGTACGGTTATTAACCAATTGACTAACACAGTTATATAGTTGCCGGCAGTGTACGCTTTGACGATAAAAAACTGTGAAATTAGAACAAAAGCCAAGAGTATTACGCCAACAATTGAGCTTATTTTTATGAAATTTTTTATATCGGTTGTCATCTTTTTTTTGCAAAAATACGATAAACTTATCAGCAAGTGAAATAAAAATCTACATAATTTTCATTTTTTACAAAAAAATATAACAATAAAAAAATTTGCAGAATCGAATTTACACAAACGTAATAAATGTAACTATTTGTTAAATAACACATTGGCACAAGAATTGCTTTATTATAAAAAGAACGATTGAATGTTTAGTAAATTTTATTATTTTATAAAAAAATATAAGATTTAAAATATTCTCTCCCAAAACTTTTCTTATAAAAAAATATAACTTTTTAAAAGTAAAGTGTAATTTACATTTAGTAAATCACGCTTTATTTTATGTCTATTTTTATTGATTTTCAGGTGTTTACATTTTTAAATATATGTTTATTTTCGTAAATCTAAACTTTCAACGACCTAATAATCAATAAATTACGTTTAGCGTAATACTTTTCGCAAATGTTTAGACTTCTAAATTAGAAAAAATTGTATATTTGCAAATTATTTAAACTGTTTATTTTATTATTTTATATTTTATGATATTTTGGACTTAAAATTGGGTTTTAACGGATAAAATTTTCCATAAAGTTCAAGTAATCAGCCAAAAAGGTTTTTGGAGACAAAACAATTTTTGATACAAATAAGAAAATTAATATAAAATACTTTGTGCGACAAAGCGACTTTTGCGACAAAGAAATTAATATAAAAATATAAGCCGATGAAAAATATTAGAAATTTTTGCATTATAGCACATATCGATCACGGAAAAAGTACACTTTCGGATAGACTTTTGGAGGTAACCGGCACAAAATTGACCGGTGGCGACGACCAAGTTTTGGACGATATGGATTTGGAACGCGAACGAGGTATCACCATAAAAAGCCATGCGATAAGAATGGATTACGAATTTGAAGGTCAAAATTATGTTCTGAACTTGGTGGATACTCCCGGACACGTAGATTTTTCGTACGAGGTTTCGCGCGCTATTGCTTCGTCGGAGGGAGCTTTGCTTGTAGTCGATGCGGCGCAAGGAATACAGGCGCAAACAATTTCTAACCTTTATTTGGCTATCGAAAACGACCTCGAAATTATACCGGTTTTGAACAAAATAGACCTGCCGGCTGCTCGTCCCGAAATGGTGCGAGAGCAAATTGTGGATTTTATCGGTTGCGATGCCGACGAAATTCTGGAAGTTTCGGCCAAAACCGGCGAGGGAATTGAACAAGTTTTGAAAACAATAATTGAAAAAATACCGGCGCCGAAGGGAGACCCCAAAGCTCCTTTGCAAGCTCTTATTTTCGATTCGGTTTTTAATCAGTATCGGGGAGTTATTGCGTATTTCCGTATTTTTAACGGGTCGATAAAAAAGGGCGATGCCGTGAAATTTTTCAATACAAATCAAGAGTACGACGCAATAGAAATTGGACGAATGAAAATGGAGTACGAACCTTGCGACGAACTTTCGGCGGGCGAAGTTGGATACATCATTTCGGGAATAAAAGTTGCCAAAGAGGTGCGTGTGGGCGATACAATTACGACCATCGACAGCCCCACCGAAACAGCAATTGCCGGATTTGAAGAGGCAAAACCAATGGTTTATGCCGGCGTTTATCCTATCGAAACCGACGAATTTGAAGATCTGCGGGCAGCACTCGAAAAATTGCAACTCAACGACGCGGCTCTGACTTTTCAACAGGAATCGTCGCTGGCGTTGGGATTTGGTTTTAGATGCGGATTTTTGGGACTTTTGCACATGGAAATCGTGCAAGAACGCTTAGACCGCGAGTTTGATATGAACGTCATAACAACCGTGCCGAACGTGAATTATATTGTTCACAGCAAAAAAGACGAAGTGGTGGAAATTCATAATCCGGCAGAATTGCCCGACGTGAAATTTATCGACTACATCGAAGAACCGATAATTGACGCTCAGATAATTACCCAAACCGACTACATCGGCGGAATTATGAAATTGTGTCTCGACAAAAGAGGAACGCTCATCAAACAGCATTTTTTGGTTGGCAATCGTGTTGATTTGCAGTTCAAAATGCCTCTGGCTGAGATAGTTTTCGATTTTTATGATAAATTGAAAAGCGTGTCGAAAGGTTATGCCTCTTTCGATTATCAGAATGCCGGCTATCAGCGTTCAAAACTTGTAAAACTTGATATTTTGCTAAACTCGGAACGCGTGGACGCCTTGTCGTCGCTAATTCACGAAGATTTTGCCTACAATTTGGGCAAACGAATGTGCGAAAAATTAAAAGAACTAATCCCGCGACATCAGTTTGATATTCCAATTCAGGCAGCTATCGGAGCAAAAATAATTGCTCGCTCGACTATAAAAGCCGTCCGAAAAGATGTTACCGCAAAATGCTACGGAGGCGATATTACGCGTAAACGAAAATTGCTCGAAAAACAGAAAAAAGGTAAAAAACGAATGAAACAGGTAGGTAATGTTAATGTGCCTCAAAAAGCGTTTATCTCTGTCCTGAAATTAGATGATTAGAAAGGGGAGATGATTGTGAAGATTCTTTAAACTTTGTCAGATTACAGACACAGAAAGAAGCTATAGCTCTGATTACCAAATAATTAAACAGAAGATTAAACAAGCAAAAAGCTGATTATCAAGCACTAAAAAACAGACTATTGATAAATGAAAATTAAATAAAGAACAAGCTAAGAAATAATTATGAGTAAAATTAAAATAACCAATTTTGGACCTATAAAAAATGGCTGTGTAGAAGATGACGGTTGGATAAATATAAAAAAAACAACTGTTTTTATTGGAAATCAAGGCAGTGGAAAAAGTACGGTTGCCAAAATAATTTCTATGTTTGTTTGGATTGAAAAAGTGCTTGTAAGGGGAGATTACGAAACAAAATGGTTTAATATCAAGAAAAACAGGGATAGTTTATTTAGTTATCACAGATTAGAAAATTATGTAAGCAACAATAATACTTCATTTGACGATACCAAAATTGAGTACATTGGCGATGCTTATCATATAAAATACGGCAAAGGACAATTTGCTTTTGAAGAACAGTCAAAAAAGGAATATGCGTTGCCACAAATTATGTATGTTCCGGCTGAAAGAAATTTTATAGCATATATGAAAAGTTCTAAGGAGTTAAAACTGTCGTCAGAAGCATTAAAAGATTTTTTGAATGAATACAATAACGCCAAAAATGCCATAAAAAAAGCTACTCCTTTGCCTATAAATTCAGCGTTTGTTGAATACAATGAAAGATACGATATAGTTAAAATAAATACCAATGATTATAATGTAAAATTAGCAGAAGCATCAAGCGGATTTCAATCACTCGTTCCGTTATATCTTGTTACGGAATATTTAACCGAAACGGTAAAAAATGGGGGCGACAGTAATACCGGAATGACAGCAAAAGAAATGGATAAATTCAAAAAAGAAAGTGAAAACATCTTGTTAAACACGTCTTTGACAGAGGAACAAAAAAGAATTTCGTTGTCTGTACTTTCTTCAAGATTTAATAAAACCGCATTTATTAATATTGTTGAAGAACCCGAACAAAATCTATTTCCGAACTCACAGTGGCAACTTTTAAAAGAGTTATTCAAATTTAATAATTCTGTAGGAAAAAACAAACTAATACTCACAACTCACAGTCCGTATATTGTTAATTATTTGAGTATTGCTATTCAGGCAGATTATTTAAAACGCAGAATTAAAGAAAAACCTGAATTGAATGCAAAATTAGACAAACTTGTTCCGTTGACATCAACAATCAATTCGGATAATGTTTTGGTTTATCAGTTTGACGATGCAAAAGGCACTATATCAAAACTAAAAGATTACAAAGGTATTCTTTCTGACAATAACTATCTGAACAATTCACTGCAAAAAGGAAATTTAATATTTGATGAACTTTTGGAAATAGAACAAGAGCTATGATAGATTTTTTTAATAATGATTGTGCCGAAACAGCTGTCTGTAACAAAAAACACCCGAATTTTCAAGTTATAGACGTTGAAAGCAAAAAGAAGTTTTTTGATTCAACAGGCTTTAGAATAGACGCACAAACAAAAATAGAGATAAAATAAAAGCTACAACACCTATTTTTTACGTAAAAAAGAACCCGCTTTGTTCGCTTTGTTCCCCCACTCAACCGGCAAATCGGGGTAGGAACTTCGACACAACATAACACCCATAAACCACTAACTACCAGCAAGTTACACAAACCATCAAATATAATCACCCAATAAAAAAAGCGAATAAAAATTAAAATTTATTCGCTTTTTTTACGGCACGCAAAGCCACATGTTCGTAGAAATATTACACTCAATATTCCCTACAAAATGCCAAAACCTAACACCTAAAAAAACGTCAGATACGTCCTTTAATAGTTACTTCTATATTCTTAATCAAGTTTGTTTTCAGGATAATTTTTTCTTCAAACTCGCCTGAAATTTCAACATAATCGGGGTCTAGCCCAACGTATAACACAGCCTGTTTGCCGGCTCCGATGTCGGTTGTCGAAATATTGGCAAAAAAACCGGCGGGCGTTTTTATGTCCGAAATTACAACAGTTGAGTTCCGATTATTTTTTATTAAATACTTGGCGTAAACTTTTTGTGTTACGTCTTTAAAATTGTAAACCTGTGGATTAGAGATACTTGTGTTATTAATTTCGATTCTTGCTTCTTGCGAAAACGAAAAGAAAGGAATTAAAAACAAAATTGATAATAATGCTAATTTATTTATATTTTTCATCATATTGATTTTAAGAGTTTTAAAAAACTTGGTTTATTTTTTTATAAAGGTAAATCTTTTTTTTAAAAAAAGCTACTTATTATTTAAAAATGTTCTAATTATTTTATTATTTTAATTTTAATCTTTTTTAAACAATCAGTAATAACACTCTTATTATCAACAACTTAAACACAATCATTACAGTATTTTTCTTTTTTCAAAAAAAATCATAAAAAATCATAAAAAAAGCTCCACAAAGGGAGCTTTCGTTTATTGTTTTACAATTCGACCGGTAAAATATTCGTTTCCGATATATATTTTGTACAAATAAATTCCGGTTTTCACCTCACAATTTGAGTTCCATTTCAAATAATTTTTTCCGTTATCCGTAAATCCATTTTCAGAATAAATCAGGTTTCCGGTTATATCAAAAATTTGAATTTTATAATTTTCGACAAGTTCGCTCTCAAAAACAAAATTAACCTCGTTGTCAAAAACGGTTGGAAAAACCGCGACTTTGTGGTTGTCGGATTGGTGGATTGTTTTTTCGCCAAAAGTAATTTCGCCAAACGCCGGAAACGAGATATTATCAACAAAAGCACAGTCGAAACCCGACGACAAGCCAACGTCTTTTGCGTACTTCCAAACCAGTGTGTGAGTACCTTTGGTAAGGGCATACTCCGATTTTGACCAATCTTTCGTGCCACTCCACTCATCTTTTTCCTCTTCGTCGATAATAAATATCAATTTATCGTAAGTTGGCTCACTCGAAACTTTTTTGTAAAAAGAAACCTGTCCGTCTTGTGTTGTTGAAATACTTATTTTCAAAACACTTTCTTCGTTTGAATTTATCGTGTCGCTTATGAGAGCAAAATTTCCGGCAAAAACCACAGAATCTTGAATATGCCAAGGATGCTCGTTAAAATCCCAAGCAAATCGAGAAAAATCGCCGGTTTCAAAATCTTCGTTTGCTACGCCAATAAAAAACTTAACCAATATACTTTTTGAATATTTTTGAGCGTCAAGATTTAGGTCAAAAACAACCGAATCGCCGTCCTCTAAATTGTTGGCCAAACTAAACTCGACGATAGCCGTCAGAGTGTCGTCGGTTGAGAGGGTTCCCAAATTTTGCACGTCCGAAATTATGTCAATATTAGTATTATTTGAAATTGCTTCGGCAAGAATTTCGGGCGTTGTAGAGTGTCCGATATTAAAAAAACGCACAACAGCTTTTCCGGTTTCGCCGGGTTCTATTGCATCGTTTGAATTTCCGGTCATTTCGGTTATCGTCATATCCAAAAGCTCAATCATCGGAGCATTTATTTTTACCGGAATTATTTTTGTTGCCGTTGAGGTATTTGATGTAATTTCCAGTTCCAAATCTACCACATATTGGTCGGGAGTTTGTTTGGTTTCAATTTCTATTTCTTCAAAAAACACAGCGTCCGACGCTGCTATGTTATCTAACTGAAAATCAGCCGAATTGATAACGACATTTGGGTCATCTGAACTTACAGAAATTTTAATATTTTGAGCTTCTTGCTCTCCCAAATTTTCAATTTTTAATTTTAATTTAATATTTTCGTTGTACTCGGGCGTGTTGTTATTATTGTCTTCAAAACTGTATTCGGTAATCGTAACAACGCCGGTATTTGATTTGTTTATGTTTATCGGTTTTTGTTTTGTAATAACGTTGTTGCCCGAAACAAAAAGCTGAGCTTGCCCGATATTAGCGTAAGACGGGTCGATGAAAAGCGTAGCATCGCCGTTTTCGTCGGTAATTGTTTTAGCAATCAAATTTCCGTTTTGCAACAAAACACAGTTGTAGCCAACCAACGGATTATTATTTTCTTTTACGGAAATTGTAAGATTTTGATTAATTTCGACCTCCGCAGCCACCGTAATATCAAACTCGATAGGTTTGCGCGTCCAAATCGGCAAAGCCGGATCTGTCAGCACGTTGTGGCAATAGAAAACCCACCTTTGCGCACCGGGTTCGTGTTCGTCGGGCAAATTTAGCCACGGAGCAGTTTCGTATTTAGATATCCGTTCAGCCTCGCCGGCGTGCAACTCGTGGTCGTGATAAAGCGCGTCCACAAATTCGCGATGTATATGAGCCGACGGCCCTTCGGTTTGTCCTTCGTTGAACCAGCCAAACCTCGAATTTGTAAAAACCCCAACCGCAAAAGTTTTCAGAGTAACCATTTTTTCAGAAACGCAATCGTCCGAATCGAACGCTCCGCAGATACAACCATTACTATAAAATAATGTGTAGTTGTGTTTTTCACCGTCCAATTGCGAAAAAACATTAGTTGTAATGTCGCTGTTGTAAAGCCCCATCACGAAATTTGCGTTTGCGTGTCCCACGTGATGAATAAACGAATGTCCGGCATTTATTTCAGGAATAATCTCAACACCGGTTCCGTCCCAAGAGCTGTCGCTTGCATACCTTGTTGTACATTCGGTGTTTATTCCGTCGGTCGTAAAACCGTTACTTTCCTGATGCCCAACCAGTAAGTTCAGATAATCAGAGCCAAAAGTAAGAGGGTCGTCATGGAGTTTTTCGCCCGCCAACAATGGTGTATTCAGCTCATTGTTGGAGACAACAGGATTATTGGTGTACGAAATTATTTTATTTTTTATATTATTTAATTCGGAAATATTAGAAAAAGGCAATCTGCCGACAGCCACTTCGGGCAAAATATCCACTTCATCTATTTCGCCCCAAATTCCGTTGTCGTTGTTGTCCCAATTTCCGTCCAATCCCGAAAAATAAACATCAGCCGGAATATTGTTGTCCGACATATATTCTCCGCCGGTAAGCACACTCCCCGTCATACCTCTGTACGGCACAACGTCGGCATCTCCGGCAAGCGTAACATACTGAATATCATTATTTTGATACTCCTTAATAATGTAATTTCTCATTTTTTCTTGAACGTCTTTTCCGTCCATAATTTGCGATATAAACTGTATGCTAACAATTTTGGTTTGCAAACCGCGCTGCAAATGAAAAGTTACCAAATCGTCAAATTCTTCGAGGAAATTATCGTCTGTAATCATCAAAATATCATAATTTTGTGAATTTCTGACAGTTGTATAATTTGAAATTTGTTCGGGATTGTCTGCAAAGTTTTTTACTTTTTCTATAATATTTTTTCTGCCCGATGGACTAAATTTTTGTTTATTTTTTTTGCAATTAACTATTACTTTTACTTTTTTATAAATAAAAACTTCGCCTGTTTTTGGATTATATTCAATGGGCGTAAAATTAGAAATTGCAAACCCGTAACCATTCATAAAAGCCGTCGAAACAGGCAACTTTTTGCGAGTGGGATACTTGATGTTTGACTTGTATAATTCTTCATTTTTTGAAAAATTATTGTTCGCCGTTGCATTTTCGTTCGTTGGTCGCACTTGTTGCATCGGATACAAATTGTATTTTCCGGCAAGTTTTACTTTGTCCTCAAAAACGTACTTTATGTTGCCCGCTTTTTTGTTTGGCGGAAGCAACAATTTTACACTCACAAAAGGAACTGCCGGATTTCCAACTTCCCCCAATTGCCTCGAATTGGGCAAATTTATCAACTGATATTCGCCTCTTTTTTCCGTTTTTGGAATTTCAAACTCGTACTCATACTCTACTTTTTGTGCATAAATAGATGTAAAGAGCACTAAAAATGATAATAAAGTTAAAATTTTTTTCATATTATTTTTTTTATGTTTTTGTCTTTTTGAAGGTGTTGGGTGTTGGGGGCTGGGTATTGGGTGTTGGGCGTTGGGCGTTGGGTATTAGCTATTGGCGCAAGGCGCTGTAAATAAGCCAATTACCGCACCAACAAAAACCCAAAACCCAATACCCAATACCCAACACCCGAAACCCAAAACCCAACACCCAATGCCTAACACCCGAAACCCAACACCTAATACCTAACACCCAACACCCAAAAACCGTCTCCGTTCGCTACTTATAATTTTTCGGATTAAAAGCGTCTTTATTCCAGCTTATCAAAAAATCTACAAATAGTTTTTCGTCATAATTGTCTTTGGTTTCCAGATACATAGAGTTTTGCGTGTGTAGCAATTCTCCATTTTCGTTCAAAATCAAGACAACAGGAAAGCCAAAACGTTGCGGATATTTATATTTTTTCATAAAATCAAGATTTTTATTTTCACGACTATAATTTACCAACATTGTAACATAATTAGCTTTCATAATCGAATCGATTTTATGATTTTCGTGGTAAAATTTGTGCATTCGGACACACCACGGACACCAATTACCGCCAATTTGCACAAAAATATGTTTATTTTCGGCTTTGGCTTTTTGCATTGCAGCGTTCAACACTTGTTGTACATTTTCGTTCGGATTGTACACATTTTTTTGTTCTTGCGATTTTGCAATATTAAAGCAAAATATAAAAAAACTGATAAAAAGAAGTAATTTTTTATTCATAATATTAATTTTATTAATTTTTTTGTAAAATTATAAAAAATAACTATATCTTTGGAAATTGGTTTTAATTTGTAAAAAACATTATGATTTATAAAGAAATGAAAATGGCAGATTTGATACATCGAAATTATCATATACTGCCCATTATAAACAGATTTGGGATAAATTTGGGATTTGGCGAAAAGTCAATAGAACAAATATGTGTTGAAAAAAATATAAATACGGATTTTTTTATCGAAATCGTAAATGTTTTTTTAAACGACGATTATTTTCCGCAAAAAAATTTACAAAAATTCGATGTTCAGATTATTTTGGACTTTTTGAAAGAATCGCACGCCTACTTTATCGACGTGAAACTCGAACAAATCGAGAAAAAAATCAATAAACTGTTGAAAATTTATAGTGCCGATGTTTTTCCTAAAATAAATTTGATTAGAAATTTTTATGTCGAGTACAAAAAAGAATTTTCGGAACACATAAAATACGAAGATGAATTTATTTTTCCGTACGTCCAAAAAGTGATTGACGCACACGCACAAAACACAAAATTGGAAAAAACAGATTTTAGCATAAAAGATTTTTTGGCTAATCATACCGACGTCGAAGAAAAATTGTTTGACCTAAAAAATATTATAATAAAATACTTAGAATTACCTGCAAATCAATGTATTAGCAACGAAATACTTTCAGATTTATTTGATTTTGAAAAAGATTTGCAAAATCATCAAATTTTTGAAGAAAAAGTGCTTGTACCGGCAGTTTTGAAATTAGAAAAGGTTGTTAATGCTTAAAAAAGATTTTATGAATTTTGAGAAAATAATAATATTTACATCAAGTTACATTATTAATAATGGTGTTTTTGTGTTGCTGAACGAACTAAATTCTGATATTGAAGTAAAAAAAGTATTAACAAAAAAAGAATTTCACAGCACGTTGAAACATTCCAATTTCGATTACTTAATAACTGATAATGAAGAACTTACAGAGCTCTGCAAGCTTAATTTTTCAAATATTATTACTAATAAAAAAATTATTTTGTTAGGCAAAGAAGACAGTAGTTTTTCATCGAATCTAAAAATAATAAAAAGGATATGTCTTTCGGCCGGAAAAGACGAAATAAACGATATTTTTTTGGATATTTTCAAACAACGCGACAGTTCGGAAAGTTCTGAAATTAGCGAACGCGAACGCGAAATTATAAAACTTGTGGCACTTGGAAAAACCAACAAAGACATTGCCGAAGATTTATTTTTGAGTATTCATACGGTCATAACTCACAGAAAAAATATCAGCAAAAAACTCGGTATTAAAACAATTTCGGGACTTACAATTTATGCAATTTTAAATAATATTATTGATATTGATGATAAAAACACTAATTTTATTCCGTAATTATTTCGCTTAAAATCTTAAATTATTTTTTGCAGGAATTATATTTTTTCCTGCTATTTTTGATATTCGTTGATTAATTTTTCAACAGTTTCTTGTTCGAGTTTCGTAACCCGAACTATCATATCAATAGGCAAATTTTCTTTTATCATTTCAATTGCAATCTCCAATTCCCGTTTCTGTTTGCCCTCTTCGAAACCTTGTTGTTTGCCCTCTTCTAAGCCTTTTAATCTGCCCTCGTTTTCTATTATTGCCAGCATTGCTTTTTTGCTTTCCTCTATTTTCATGCTGTTTGCAGTAATCGGGTCAAGTTTTTCAAAATCAATCAAATTGACGGTTTTTTGAATCCCTTTGTTGTTCAAGTTCAGTTTTATTTTCAATTTTTCGTTTATTGAAACCCTAAACAAATTCAACCAATCATTTATTCGTTGGGGAGTTTTTTCGTTCATATAATTAGGGTGCGGATTCAAAAATACCAATTTGTGATTAAAAATGTGTATTTTTTCGTCGTTCAAATTTCGAGGGTCAAAATCGATTGCCATAACGCTTTCTTTTATGGGTTCGCCCGAAAGTTGGTTTATTTTGTACGGACTTGTTATTACCACAACCCCCAAAACAGTTTGCGGACTCGAATATTTTGATGCTTTGCGTTGTTGTTCGAGCAATACGGTTATAAAATAATTAAAAAAACGGTTGAAATTATAATCATAATCAATTCTTTGAATTTCAATCAAAAACCTATGGTCGTCCGTTTCGGCAAAAATATCCAATTTGATGTCGATATTGGCAACAGGCGGAGTAAATTTTTTTTCGGTTTCTATTTTGCTGACAGTTACGTCAATTTCAAACAAATCTTTTATGAAACACTGAAAAACTTCTTTGTCCGTAAACGCTTTTTTGAATATGGTTTCGTTGTCTAATGGAGCTAACATGGTTTTTGTTTTTTGTTTGGAACAAAGATAATTATTTTTTATTATTTTGAAAGTTAAAAATCTAAAAATTTAATTTATAACATTGAATATCAAGCAGTTAGAAAGCCACTCGTTTTACAATAATCCCTTGATATTCAGCTTATTACAAAAAATCACATCATATTTTTTTCAATATAGCTTCGGGATTTTTAACCAAATCAAACAATTGTTTTTAATTTAATAAAAAAAGGAACGATAAACGCACCGTTCCTTTTTTATTATTTTATCAAAAAATTAGTACGCTCTAATTTTTTTACCCTCAATGTAATTTATAAATGCAGTATTTACAACCTTATTGCCCCCCGGCGTCGGATAATTTCCCGTAAAATACCAATCGCCTTTATGTTTTGGAATTGCAAGATGCAGATTATCAGTCGATTGATATAATATTTTCAGTTCGGGTTTTAATTTTTCGGGAGTAAGCAATTGAGCGATTTTCTCAGAAATTTGTTCGTCCGTAAACGGTTTGTAAATTTCTTTTACATAGTTCACAACCTGCTCTTTTGGTAAGTGTTTTTGCGCCTTCGACTTGTGATATACTTCGTTGATAATGTGGCTTTTACCGGTTTCGTTCAGAAGCTGAATCGCAGCTTTGAAAGCTATAAAATCCTCCAAATTAGCCATATCAATACCGTAGCAATCCGGATAGCGAATTTGAGGAGCCGACGAAACAATAACAATCCGCTTAGGATTTAGACGCGACAAAATTTTGATGATACTTTTTTTCAGCGTCGTACCTCGCACAATGCTATCGTCAATTATTATTAAGTTATCGTGTTGTTTTACAATACCATACGTAACATCGTACACGTGTTCCACCAAGTCGTCTCGTTCGTTGTCTTGCGTGATAAAAGTACGAAGTTTAATATCTTTTATTGCCAGTTTTTCAATCCTCAAACGCTCATTGGTAATTTCGGTAATAATTTTTTTGGTCAAATTATTTTTGTTTTTCAAAATAAGGTCGGTTTTTAACCTTCTCGAATAATCTTCAAGTCCCTCAATCATACCTAAAAATGCAGTTTCGGCAGTATTTGGAATATAAGAAAATACCGAATTTTTGACATCATAATCTATGGTTTTCAAAATACTTGGCACCAATAATTTTCCCAGTTTTTTTCTTTCGCAGTAAATCTCTTTGTCGCTGCCTCGCGAAAAATATATCCGTTCAAACGAGCAAGATTTTTTTTCGAGCGGTTTTCGGATATTTTCAATAGCAATATTTCCGCTACGTTTTATAATAATTGCATCTCCGGCGTTCAATTCTTTGATGTCTTCGTAATTTGCATCAAAAACAGTTTGGATAACCGGTCGTTCGGACGTAACCACCGCTACTTCGTCGTTTGCATAATAAAAAGCCGGCCGGATACCCCACGGATCGCGCATTACAAAAGCATCTCCGTGTCCGATAATTCCGGAGATTACATACCCTCCGTCCCAGTTTTTGCTTGATTTTTCGAGAATACGTTTTATGTTTAGTTCGTTTTGGATAATTGGCGAACATTGTTGTTTTGTAACATTTTTCTTGCGTAATTTTTTGAATATTTTTTCATTTTCTTTATCCAAAAAATAGCCAACTTCCTCCAAAATGGTTACCGTATCGGAGTACTCGCGAGGATGTTGTCCCAAAGACAAAAGTTCTTCAAAAATTTCATCTACGTTGGTCAAATTAAAATTTCCTTGTAAAGCCAAAGCCTTAGATTTCCAGTTGTCGCGTCTCAGCACAGGGTGAACGCTGTTTATGTCATTTTTTCCGAAAGTCGCATACCGTAAGTGTCCCATCATCACGTCGCCCACAAAAGGGATATTCTCTTCTGCCCACGTGCAAGTTGGCGCACTCAGCTTATTTCGGAGTACTTTTTGCCGACTTTTTTCTATCTGCAAAAACAAGTCTTTTATCGGCTCCGACCTGTTCGACCTCACGCGGTCGATATATTCCTTACCCGGCAACGAATTGGTTTTTACGCTAACCAAACCGGCTCCGTCTTGCCCCCGATTGTGTTGTTTTTCCATCAAAAGATACAATTTTTTCAGTCCCCAATCCCAAGTTCCGTATTTTTGATAAAAATATTCGATAGGTTTTAGCAGTCTGATTACTGCAATTCCGCACTCGTGTTTTATTTGCTCCGCCATAATATTTTCTGTTTTTTGCTTTTGGCATTAGCCTTAGCATAGATTCATTTTATTTATTTTTTTATATAATAATTTTATAATTAAATTTCCAAATAACCATTTAAAAACCTGATAATCAATAACTTAAAATCAGTCGTCATCATTTTTCTCCACCACCACAAATCTATTTTTTCCCGACAAATCTTTAATTATTTTAGCCGTTTTAAAATCCCGTTTCAAAAAAACGTCGATAGTTTCGCCCGATAAAAATTCGTTTATTTCCAAATAAATTTTTCCGTTCTCGGTCAACCATTTTTTCGCAAAATCGGCAATAGCCGAATAAAAAATCAACGGATTGCGGTCGGGAACGAACAAAGCAGTGTCGGGTTCGTACGCCAGTACATTTTTTTGCATCAAAATTTTCTCCGCTTCGCGCACATACGGCGGATTGCTGATTATAAAATCAAATTTTAATTTATTGTTATTTTCTGACAAAAAATCAGTTTGCAAAATATCTTTTTGTAAAAAAAATACCTCAACATTGTTTGTCTTCGCGTTCAATTTAGCCACGTTCAAGGCTTTTGCCGAAACATCGACAGCATAAATTTTCGCCGATGTATTTTTCGCCATCGACACCGCAATACAACCGCTACCGGTACCGATATCCAAAATTTTATGCGAACTGTTAAATTTTTCTTTTTGCAAAATAAAATCAACAAGCTCTTCGGTTTCCGGACGCGGTATCAACACGTGCTTGTTTACCTCAAAATTCAAACCATAAAATTCTGTGTTTCCAAGAATGTATTGTATTGGTTCACAATCTTTTAGCCGTGCTAAAACATTTTCATAAAAAACGACATTTTGACTGCTAATAATCAAATCTTTTTTAGTATAAAAATCAACCGACGATAAATTTTGCTTATGCCCGAACGCAAGTTGCAAAAAACTTCGGAGTTCAGAAGCCGGATATTTATCAGCCAATTCAGTTTTGAATTTTTCGACTATTTCGTTTAACGTTTTTTCTGCCATTTTTTAAAAAATTATTTAATAACAATAGCTCACCACCCCCCAACATAACCATCTAATTATCAACAAAATACAACTAAAAACACTATCAATTTATAATAAAAAAGTGGTTATCTATTTGAGTTCATAAGTTCTTCTATTTCGTCGGCTTCAATTGGAATATTTTCCATTAAATTAATATTTCCGTTTTCGGTAATCAGGATGTCATTTTCGAGCCTTATGCCAAAACCTTTCTCCTCGATGTAAATTCCGGGTTCGTTGGTCATAATCATTCCGGCTTGCCAAACGGTGTCGTTCGAACCTACATCGTGAACGTCTAAGCCCATAAAATGGCCGGTTCCGTGCATAAAATATTTTTTGTAAGCCGGATAATTTGGCGATTGCTCCTTGACGTCTCTTGTAGAAATCAGCCCAAGTTCAAGCAATTCATTTTGCATAATTTCGCCCACCTGTTTGTTCCAATTGTTGGTTGTTTGGTTGGGTTTCATCAGTTCGGCAGCTTTGTTTTGAACCCGCAACACGGCATTGTAAACTTTTTTCTGAAAATTTGTGAATTTTCCGTTTACGGGAACAGTTCGACTCAAATCGGCAGCATAATTTTGAAATTCGGCGCCAAAATCCATTAAAACCAAGTCGCCCGACTTGCAAATTTTATTATTCTCGCAATAATGCAAAACACAATTGTTGATGCCCGCAGCCACAATCGGGTGATATGCATGTTCGTATGCCTGCTGTCGGATAAATTCGTGTGTTATCTCTGCAACAATCTCATATTCAACCACATTCGGCTTTATAAATTTCAAAACTCGGTTGAGCGCATCGGACGTAATCCTAACCGATTCTCTTATTACCTCAATCTCTTCTTTTGATTTTATCAGCCGGTTTTTGGTGATAATTGGCGACAATCGTCTGAAAGAATGCAACGGAAAACGTTTTTTCATTTTTTCGGCAAATTCGTAAGCTGCGTCAAGATGAAAATTTTTACAACTCAAATTATCGTTGATGTTTATATAAATAAATTCCGCATCGTAAATCAATCGCCCAATAAGACTATCAAAATTGGAAATGTATTGAATGTTTTTTACGCCTGAAATTTCTGTAACTTCTTCATTTGTAAGTATATGCCCGTTCCATATTTCTTGTGATTTATCCGGTTTTTTCACGAATAAAATCTCTTTGTTAGCCTCGTTTGGGCTTGACGGGTTCAATAATAATAATGTGTCGGCTTGGTCGATTCCGGTCAGATAAAACAAATCGGAATTTTGTCGATATTTTAATGATTGGTCGCCGTTGCGGGGAAATTCGTTTGCAGAAGTAACAAAAGCAGCCGAATTTTCGGGAATGCTGTTAATAATTTTCTGCCTGTTTTTTGTAAAAAAATTGGGTGTCAGATGTTTCATAGTAATATTTTTCACAAAGATAAAATTATTTGAAAAAAGTCAATCATTTTATTTCAACTCTTCGTTGCTCTACATTGCTTGCCTCGCGTTTGCACCCGGCCAACAAACCACATAAATCACTACAAATCAACAACTTGCCACTTTACTGTATAAATTTTCATCAATTAAAGTTGAGCGAATTATAGTTTTTTTTGGAGATAAAAAAACAACCTACGTCAGCAGCGCCAAAGGCCTAAAAAGATACCAAAAAAGGCGTCAAAAATATTTAACGCCTTTCCACCAAAATATAAAAAAGTATATTAATATTATAGTAACAATAACAGTCTGTTTAGGCGCATCCATAAAACGCTAACACCCAAACTATCAGCAACTTACAATTTATTTTTGACTTATAAAGCCTTATTTTTTTGCAAAAAATATTAAAAAACGGGGTTTATTGTTTTAATCCCCTTCCATACGGGGCTACAAATATCACCCCTACGGGGTTTACCTCAATCGCGTAGCGATGATGTTTTTGTAGTCCTCGCTGTAAATCGGGAGATTTGTATTTTCTGAATACGTCTGTTTAATTTTTATAACAAACTAATAATCAGCGCCTTACCTCAAAAAAAACAACCATAACAATCTGATTATCAGAACATTAACTCATTATTACTTTAAAGAAAACTTCGCCGTTCATAACTCAACGAAGCGTTGCCTTGAAGTATGATACGGTTATTTTTTATTAGCAAAAATTTCTTCCAATTTTTCCTCCAACGCCTTTCCTCTAAGATTTTTAGCAACAATACGTCCTTGCGGGTCGAGCAAAAAGTTTGCGGGAATCCCTGCAATTCCGTATAGCTTGCCGGCAGAACTTTGCCAACCTTTCAAATCGCTAACGTTAGTCCATTCCAATTTATCCGCTTTTATAGCTTTTACCCAAGCGTCTTTGGTTTTGTCGAGCGAAACGCCGTAAACCGTAAAACCGTGATTTTTGTATTTATTGTAAGCAGCAACCACGTTAGGATTTTCGTTTCTACACGGACGACACCACGACGCCCAAAAATCCAACAAAACGTACTGTCCTCTCAACGACGACAATTTCACCATGTTCCCCTCGGGGGTTGGCAACTCAATATCGGGAGCCATCGAACCGGTAACAGTTTTTAGTTCTGCATCATATTTAGCTCGGTAGGCTTTCACCATCGAATTATCCTTGTGATTATCCAAAGTTGCCAAAAAAGCCTTGTGTGCTTTTTGATTTTTCTCAATATCAAGCTGGCGTGCAAATATGGTTATTGCCAAACTTCCCGGATTTTTCACCATTTGTTCTTTTATGTATTCGCTTTTTTTATTTTCGTCTTTTATTTTATCAGCTTCGTTTTTGACTTTAATAAAAAGTTCAGTTTCGGGAGAGCCTTGAACCGCCAAACCTGTTTCGATATTGTAAATAAGGTTAATTTTTTGTCCCGGACTCAATATCAAAAGTTTGTAATTACTTCGGTCTAAGTATAGCGCAAAAAAATCTTCCTCGTCGATTTTAAAGTCAAAATTGAACATTCCGTCTTTTATCGGAGCTTGCGCGATTTCGCTACCGTCAACAACTTTCAGTATTTGAATTTCGCTGTAATTTCCTTTTACCAATTCGCCACTTATTTTAACGCTCTGGGCAGAAACCAAACTTGCCAGAAACATAAAACTAACAAAAATTACTTTTCTCATAATGTATTATATTAAAATTTGTACAAATATAACGATATTTAAACTCTAAAATTGTTTTTATTTAGATATTAAGTTTTTTTTAGTTTTGAAATAATTTATTGCTTCCGCAACGATAAATGTACTTCCGCCAATAAAAATCAAATCATCTTTCTCATAATTTGCAATAGCCGCTTCGATTGCCTCAGAAACACAACAATAGGTATTTCCCTGTAAACCAATAGATTTAGACTTATTACTTAAAGTTATTTCATCAAGCGAACGCGGTATTTGAGCTTTCGTAAAATAATAACAGGCATCTTTGGGCAAAAGTTCCAATATTTTTGTAATATCCTTGTCGTTTACCGAGCCGTAAACATAATGCAACCTACTGTATTTCAGACCTTTAATTTGAGCGACAGCGTTTTTTATTCCGTCAAAATTATGTCCGGCATCACAAATAATTCTATGACTTTCGGACAACGTTTGCCAACGTCCTTGAATACCTGTATTTTTCACAACATTTTTCAGACCATTTCGGACATTTTCCTCCGACAACGAAAACTTATTTTTCAACAATTCCGTAGCGTAAATTATTGCCGGAATATTAAATTTTTGATAGTCTCCGGTCAAGCCAAATTTCAATTTTTTCAGCTGTTTTTTATTTTTTATATTAATTTCGTATTCGCTGTAATTCCAATCCTCACAGGCGTTGCTTTCAAGCTCGCAATCATCTACGCAAAAATAAATAGACGTTTGCACTTCTTTTGCTTTGTCGGCAAAAACTTTACGAGTTTCCGGCGTGGTTGTTCCTATTATCACAGGCACATCTTTCTTGATAATTCCGGCTTTTTCGATTGCAATTTTCGCCAAAGTATCGCCCAAAAATTGTGTATGGTCAAAACCAATATTTGTGATTATCGAAAGTAACGGGTTTATGATGTTTGTAGAATCCAATCTGCCTCCCATTCCGACCTCAACAATTGCAATATCTACCTCATTTTGAGCAAAATACTCAAAAGCCATAGCTACGGTAATTTCAAAAAAAGACGGTTTCAATTTGGCAAAAAAATCTGCGTGTTTTTGATAAAAATCAACAACAAATTCCTTTGAGATAAGAGTTCCGTTTATCCTTATTCGTTCGCGAAAGTCAAGATAATGAGGCGAAGTGTATAATCCGGTTTTGTAGCCGGCTTCCTGAAAAATAGAACTCAAACTGTGAGCCGTAGAACCTTTGCCGTTGGTGCCGGCAATGTGTATTGACTTGAATTTTTTATGTGGATTTCCAAAATAATTGTCCAATGCTATTGTTGTGTCGATATTTGCTTTGTAGGCAGCTTTTCCAACACGCTGATACATAGGCAACATACTGTACAGCTGCTCCAATGTCTGTTCGTAATTCATAATTTAATATTATATTTATAATCAAAATAACACATCTTAAACCACTGTTGTTTAAGCGATTACCTATTTAGTAATTTTATTAAATTTATCTGATTTGACAATAAAAATTTAGCGCCTCAAAAATATCTTGTTTACTACAAACCTTATCAATTTTTACATCACCAATTCCGTTGAGCAACGAAAAACGTATTTCCTCATTTTTGTTCTTTTTATCGTGTTTCATTATGCTGTATATCTCTTCGTAATCGTCGTAAAAAATATCATAAACCTGCAAAATTCTAACGATATACTCAGAAACTTCAAACAATTTTTCAAAATTGAAAGTAAACAACTGATTTGACAAGAAAAGCTCGCAAATAAGCCCGATAGCAAGAGCTTCGCCGTGCAGAATATCTATATTTTTGCGATGATAAAACGTTTCGATTGCGTGTCCGACCGTATGCCCCAAATTTAGAGCTTTTCGCAAACCTTTTTCGTTTGGGTCGGAATTTACAAATTTCAATTTTATTTTCGCCGAATCCTCAATTATGTGTTGCAAATATCTAAAATCTATGTGAGCCGGATTTATTGATTTCAGTTTCTGCCATTCGGTTTCCGATTCCAGAAGCGCGTGTTTTATGACCTCTGCAAAACCGGCAGTAATTTCTCGTTGTGGCAAAGTTTTCAGAAACTCCGAACAAACCAAATTTCTGACAGGGTGATTGAACGTGCCAATCTGATTTTTGAGTTCGTTCAGATTTACGCCGTTTTTTCCGCCAATAGACGCATCGACCTGAGCCAAAAGTGTAGTTGGGATATTCACATAATCGATGCCGCGCTGATACGTAGAAGCCACAAACCCGCCAATATCGGTAACAATTCCGCCACCCAAATTTACAATCAGCGAATATCTGTCGGCTTTGTTTTCCGACAAATAATTCCACAAAAACTCAGCAGTTTTTATATTTTTATTAGCCTCCCCCAGAGGTATTTCTACCACGTAAGGAGCTTGTTTGAAAACATCGCTTATCAAACCGTAGCAATCCCGATGCGTGTTTTCGTCGGCAAAAACAAAAATTTTGTTTTCATCGTATTTTGACAAAACTTCGCTCAATTCTTGTTTTATATTAGTTGTAAAAATATTGTAATTGTTCATTGCGACTTCAATAATTTTTTATTTTCTGCAAATATAATGAAACTATTATTTTTTGTAGTTTATATTTGTGTTTCATCTAAAAAAAATATTTTATACCAAATAGGTAATTATATTTCTAACAAAACATTAAATATTATCAAATAAAGTATTATTTCATATTAAAAATGTTGAAATTTACAAAAAATCATTTTAATTTTTCGTTATTTATGTGCCTATCTTTATCTCGGTTTGTTTTTTTTCGGAGATTATTTTCGATAGCCTGTTGCAGGTCGATGCCTGTTTGATTTGCGATGCAGGTAATTACAAAAATAACATCTGCAAGTTCGTCTGCCAGATTAACATTTTCGTCAGTTTTTTTGAACGATTGTTCTCCGTATTGTCTGGCCATAATTCGAGCAACTTCACCAACCTCTTCGGTTAGTATTGCCATATTAGTCAGTTCGTTGTAGTATCTCACGCCATACTGTTTTATCCAACTATCGACCACCTGTTGTAATTCTTTTATTTCCATTTTTATTGTATATCTGATTTTGTAGAAACGCAAACAATATACCATAAAATATGATGCACAAATCTACAAATCTAATAAATTGAAAATAAAATAAAAATGTTTTTTAATATTTTAATTTTGTTTTATTTTTCTTCACTTTGTTGCATCAATGTTGATATATTGTTTTGCAGGCAAAATGTAAATTTATTTTAATAATTTTAAAAAAAATAAAAATATGACTTATAAAAAATTTATTTTTGGATTAGTTATAGGGAGTGTTGCTATAACTACGTTATTTTGTTCTTGCGAAAAAAAAGAATTCGATAACAATAAGGACTTAGAGGCTGCTAACTCTGAATTAGTCTTAAAAAATGGCGCATTAAGTTTTCAAACAACTGACGCTTTCTTTGAAACAAGTGAAAAACTTGGAACCTTATCAGATGAAGAGCGACAAAATTGGGAAAATAGTATCGGTTTTGTGTCTTTAAGAACAGAATTGATAAATATTTTTACACAAATTGATGAGGCGGAAGATGAAAACACAGTTAAAGAAATAGTTGCAAATAACAGTGATATCTTAGAATTTGTAGATGGGGAAGTTTGTCCTATTATAAAATCAAACTCTTACGCAGCTATTGTAAATAGAAAGGGGATTTTCTTTGTTGAAGGGGTAATCCACAAAGTGGAAAGCGGAAAAATTGCTTATTCCGAAGATGGAAATGAACAAACAGTAACAAATGCTTTACTAGGTGAACTGAAATCAGACAGAAAAGATGTTAATGTAATAGAGTACATAAACTCTTCTCAAAGTCGTGGATGTGGTTCTATAAAAACGGCCTATGTAGAGAAAAACAAGAAAAAATGTGATTTTAGAATGAGAACTTATACTGAGTTTTGTGCTGGATGTTGTGACAATTTTTATTATAGGGTAATGGTAGAATGTAGCGCAACCAATTACAAGAAAAAATTTGGATTTTGGAAAAAATATAAAACAAATTGTACAATGAAAGAAATGGCTTATACTATCAAAGCCCCAATAGTCACAGGATATAATGGTAAGCATTCAGTATTTCATTATGAGAACATATACCAAACGGGCGGAACAATAAAATCAATAAAATGTAAAACAGCAAAAGCATGGGGACCTATTGGAGATAAAGTCCAAAATATTGGAATAAATGCGCCTTATTTTATTAAAGTTAAGGGAAAGGCTACAAATGATGGTGTTGGTGGTGAATGGGCAGATATAAATTGTGGGAATTGGTAGTATTTGAATAAATTAGTTCAGCATGTTTTTTCATGCTGAACTAATAAAATAAAAAAATGAAAAAAAAGATAATATTAATTTTATGTTTGCTTAGTATTGTTTTCTACTTAAAAGCACAAACGCTAACAGTTAGTGGGGTTATAAGAGACAAAAAAACAGGAGAACCACTATTGTTTGCAAACGTCGTAAATACCAACAAAGGGAAAAGTGTTGTATCAAATAGTAATGGTTTTTACAGCATTAGCGTAGCAAAAGGTGATATTGAGATTGTTGTATCTTACTTGGGCTATGAGCATGAAAAGAAACAATTCATAGTTCACAATGATACAACAATAAATATATATATGCAACAAAAATCAAAAGAGTTAGAAGAGATTACGGTAAATGCTTATACGCCTCTAAATCAACAAGTAATAATGGGAAAAACGACCGTTCCTATAAAAACAATAAAAATGTTGCCTTCTTTTGTTGGAGAACCTGATTTAATAAAATCAATCAGTTTTCTTTCGGGCGTAAGTTTAGGCAAAGAGGGGCGTTCGAATATTTATGTAAGAGGAGGAGACAGAGGACAAAATTTAATTTTGCTTGATGATATAAAATTATACAATACAAATCACGTAGGTGGTTTTTTGTCGCTTATAAACTCAGATATAGTGAAACAGGTAGATGTGTATAAAGGTGGTTTTCCAGCAAGATACGGTGGTCGCGGTTCGTCGGTTATTGACATCTATACAAAAAATGGGAACAATAAAAAATTGAAAGGAAAATTCAATATAGGTTTATTAAACTCCGGTTTTATGTTAGAAGCCCCTTTGTCGAAAAAAATAAATTGTTTTATCGCAGCTCGCACTTCTTATTATGACTTATTTACCATTAAGGCTAGAAGAGAATATAACCAAAAAGGCGTCGGGACGTACTGGGGCTATACATTTTTTGATGTTAATAGTAAAATAAATTGGCAAATTTCTCAAAAAAATAAACTTTCGTTGTCTATATTTTCGGGACACGATTATCAAAAATCGGTTGAAGCATTAGATTATTCTGCCCAAAATAAAAATGAAGTAAACAAAATGAATATTAATAACACCGGAATATCTATTACTAATAGCACTTTATTAAGTAAAAAAATATTTTGGAAAAATATTTTGTCATTTTCGACTTACAACAACAAAATAACAACGAAAAATGAACACAAAGATTATTCGTCTAAGGAAATAGAAGCAATGTCTGTTTTTTCAAAAATAAACGATATAACATTTAAAAGTAATTTTGAAATATACGCAAATAACAGCAACTCTATAAAAGTCGGAATTGAAATAAACAATTATCATTTTAGACCTGGACTTAAAGCATCTTATTACGAAAATGAAAACACCCAAATTGTTATAGACACAACAATAGGTCTTGAGACAAATATCAGAGCTTATGTGGCAAATGCTTTTGTAGAGGACGAATTGTCTGTAGGAAACAAAATGAAAATTAACTTTGGAGCAAGAGAAATAAATTATTTTTGCAAAGATACTATTTTTTATCGTTTGGAGCCTCGCGTGTCTTTGCGTCTGTTATTTACCAACAAACTTTCATTTAAAGCCAACTATACAATATTAAATCAGTACAACCATGTACTGATTAACAATTATATGGGATTTGAAAAAGAGATTTGGATAGCTGCAACCAAAAATTTATTGCCTCAAAAAGTTAAGCAAAGTGCTATTGGGTTCTTCTATAGTAATAATTTACAAAAATTAGATATTTCGATAGAGGGATTTTACAAGACAATGAAGAATCTTTTAGAGTATAAAAGTCCTATCCGCGAAGTCAATAATTTGAACAATATAGAAAATATTGTTGCAAAAAATGGCAAAGGGAAATCTTACGGACTTGAATTTCAAGTAAAAAAAGAATTGAAAAAAGTCAGCACAAATATAAACTATACATTATCCT
>PDWI01001043.1_pt1 | contig 44932 bp, 36 predicted proteins | sample 1430891 | NCBI WGS metagenome assembly PDWI01 (sample SAMN01162508, study PRJNA174530) | Oral metagenome, whole genome shotgun sequencing project. | biome: Marine environment; feature: Marine mammal; material: Swab sample of the gingival sulcus; isolation source: swab sample of gingival sulcus...
TGTAGAGGATATTAAAAAGGCAATTATTAAAACTGTCAATAGAAAGTAGGAGGAAAATATGGAAAATAAGACCATAGTTAGAGCGACTCCTGCGGCGCGATTTTATGCGAAAGAACATAATATAGATCTCTCAGAAGTGAGGGGAAGTGGTCCAAAAGGACGCGTTCATAAATGTGATGTTGAAGAATATAAACTCAGTTCAAGGGTGAAAATTTCACCTCTAGCGAAGAGAATTGCAGAAATAGAGAAGTTAGATTTGACTGGCGTTAAGGGAACAGGTCATGGCGGTAAAATTATGAAGGAAGATGTCATGGCGCTACTTGGCAAAGGTGAGCAAGCCGACGTTAAAGCCACTCCTAGTCCAGAGAAAACAAGTGAAAAAGCAAGTAGCACAGAGGGCGAGATTGAGGTTGTACCAATGACATCAATGCGTAAGGTTATCGCTAGACGGATGACGGAATCGTACCTCGGTGCGCCGACATTCTTGGTCAACGGCGAATTTGATATGACAAATATCATAGAACTTAGAAAACAGGTTCAAGATACGATTATTGCTGAAACTGGCGTGAAGTCGACGGTTACCGATTTTATTTCTTTAGCTGTTATTAAGGCTTTAGTTAAACATCCTTATCTCAACGCATCACTTAGTGCAGATGGGAAAGAAATTCATTTGCATAAGTATGTTAATTTAGCTATCGCTGTTGGTACGGATGATGGATTGTTAGTACCAGTAATCAATAATGCGGATAAGATGAGCTTAAAAGAACTCGTTGTAGCTAGTAAAGAACTCGTGACGAAAACATTAGATGGTAAATTAAAACCCGATGAAATGGCTGGTTCTACTTTTAGTATTAGTAACCTTGGTATGCACGGAGTTGATCATTTTACAGCGATTATTAATCAGCCGAATAGTGCGATTTTAGCAATTAGTGCGACGAAGAAAAAACCAGTTGTCGTCGATGATGAGATAGTGATTCGTCCAATGATGTCTGTTGCTCTTACCTTAGATCATAGAGTAATCGATGGACTGGAAGGGGCGAAATTTATGCAAACATTGAAATCTAATATAGAAAATCCGCTCAGTTTGTTAATTTAGTATAAGGAGATAAAAATGGCAGAACAAATTATTATGCCTAAAGCCGGCAGTGAAATGGTGGAGGGCGAAATAGTACAATGGTTTAAAAAAGAGGGCGAACAAGTTAAGGAAGGCGAGCCATTACTTGAAATCGTCACCGATAAAGTTAATATGGAAGTGGAAGCGGAAGAATCGGGCGTACTTTTGAAGATTCTTGCCGATGCTGGTGAAATTGTACCAGTAGTTAGTGTTATTGGTTGGATAGGTGAAGAGGGCGAAGAAGTGCCAGCACTTGATGGCGAAAAAACAAAAGCGCCAGCACCAGAAAAAGAAGAAAAATCAGAAGAAGTGGCAGAAGTTGCTACAATGGATGATGTTGTACCGCAATCAATTAGCAAGCCAGAAGAAAACAAAGAAGCAGTTAAACGCGAACGCAAAGGTGAGTACGATGTTTGCGTTATCGGCGGTGGTCCTGCTGGTTATGTTGCGGCGATTAAAGCGGGTCAACTTGGCGGTAAAGTTGCTTTAGTTGAAAAGAGCGAAGTCGGTGGTACTTGTCTTAATCGTGGTTGTATTCCGACAAAAACTTATCTACACAATGCGGAAATTATTCATAACATTAAAGAGGCAGCAAGCAGGGGAATTAAACTAGAAAATACTGCTTTTACAATTGATATGCCAGAAACCGTTGCGCTTAAAAATAAAGTCGTAAAAACCTTAACGGGTGGTGTATCTAGCTTATTAAAATCCTATGGCGTGACCGTCTTTAATGGCGAGGCAAAGATTAATAAGGATAAAAAAGTTATCGTCGATGGCAAAGAAACGATTGATGCCGATAAGATTATCTTTGCTGGTGGTTCAAAAGTTCATATGTTAAATATCGACGGAATCGATAATCCTAAAGTGTTAGATTCTGATAAAATTTTGGATTTAGAAGAAGTGCCAAAACGTTTAGCTGTCTTAGGTGGCGGCGTTGTCGCTTGCGAACTCGGTCAGGTCTTTGCAGCGTTTGGCTCTGAAGTAACGATTATTATTAGAGCAGATAAAATTATTAGAAAAATGGATAAAGATTTATCGCCTGTCTTGACAAAACGCTTCAAAAAAGATGGTATTAAAATTTTAAATCATACGAAACCAGTGGCGATTGAAGATGACGGCGATGCCGTTAAACTAAAACTCGATAGCGGTGATGATTTAGTCGTTGATAAAATTTTAGTTTGTACTGGTAGAGTGCCAGACCTTAGTGGTATGGGCGACATCGATTTAGAATTAGAAAATGGCAAAGTCAAAGTAAACGAATATATGGAAACATCAGTTGAAGGTATTTATGCTCCTGGTGATATCAATGGAAGAATTATGCTTGCGCATTCCGCCTTTTCCATGGGTGAAGTAGCGGCAGAGAACGCTATGGGTCATGCGAAGAAAGTCGATTTAAAATCTACACCTAGCGTGGTTTATACACATCCTGAAATTGCCAGCGTTGGTTTAACGGAAGATGAAGCGCGTGAGCGTTATGATATAAAAATTGGTAAATTTAACTTTGGTGCTAACGGTAGAGCGCTTGCAGCAAGTGCGAATGAGGGCTTTGTCAAGGTTATAATGGACACTAAATATCACGAAATCTTAGGTGTGCATATTGCAGGTCCTTCGGCATCAGAAATTATCAACGAGGCGGCAGCCTTTATTCAAGCGGAACTTACGATTGATGATGTACTCGATATTATCCATGGACATCCAACATTCTCAGAAGTTTTATATGAAGCTTGTACGGATTGTTTGGATATGTGCATCCATGCACCAAAAAAGAAGGCATAGCCTATGTTGTATTTAGAGCCCAATAGTAATGACCCGCGCTTTAATACTGCCTTTGAGGAATTTGCCTTTAGAAAAATTGCCGATAGAGATGATGTCTTTATTCTTTGGATTAATGAACCTTGCATTGTTGTCGGTAAAAATCAAAACACAGTAGAAGAAATCAATCAAAAATACTGTGAAGAAAAGGGCATAAAAATCGTTAGGCGAATTAGCGGCGGCGGTGCAGTCTACCATGATTTGAACAACCTTAATTATACGATTATAGCGAATGAGGAAAGTAGTGCAAACTTTGATTTTAAATCAATGAGTATGCCTGTAATAGAAACCTTAGCCGAAATGGGCATAAAAGCGGAATTTACGGGAAGAAATGACCTTGTCATCGGCGATGCTAAATTCTGTGGCAATGCGCAGTATATCAAGAAAAATAGAGTAATGCATCACGGTTGTATTCTTTTTGACGTTAATTTAGCTGTGCTCGCCGATGCTTTAAAAGTTTCTCAGGATAAAATTGAATCGAAGGGAAAGAAATCGGTTCGTAGCCGCGTTACTAATATCAAAGAACATTTAGCGGATAAATCGATTACGACAGAAGACTTTAAAAATCTGTTAAAAGCCTATATGAATAAACATTACAATATGACAGATTATAGCTTGACAGAAGAAGAAATCGCTGAAGTCAATAAGATAAAAGCGGGTCGTAACGATACGTGGGAATGGGTTTATGGTGAGAATCCTGAATTTACAATGAAGCGTAATCGTCGGCTTGCTAGTGGTAAGGTAGAAGCATTGATACTCGTAAAAGATGGCGTTATAGAAAACCTTAAATTCTATGGCGATTTCTTCGGTGTAAAAGATGTAGCCGAACTTGCTGAAAAACTAAATGGTGTAAAATACGATAAGAGTAGCATTAAAGCCGTGCTCGAAAAAGAAGAGATTACATCTTACTTTATGGGCATTAGTTTAGAAGAATTGCTCGACATATTAGTAGATTAGCAGTAATAATCCTAAGGTATATAAAGAATAATAGAAAAGACGATGGTTTGATATAATACTCCTAAAGTAGACAGTGTAATTAAAAATTACATTGTTTGCGGAAGGGGTATTTTTTTATGGGTAGACAGACTAAATAGAGTTAATGGATTAAAAAAACACTTAAACTGTTGCAAATGCTGATTTTTCTTTTAAAACATGGTATAATGGGGACAAGAAAAAAACATTTGATTTAAAGTGAAAAATGTAAATAAATATTTTTTTGATATTTAGTTATTAAAGAAATGGATAGTTTTATAAATTTGTGCTTACAAAGTGATATTGGTACTAGTAATCATTTGTTTAAGAAAAGAGGCTGATATTGAAATATTTTGAAATAAATAAAGATAGTGAAAACCACCACTATTATGAAATACTAGATGCGATGCTGGATAATTGGGAAAATGAGATAACTGAATTTAAAGAAGCAAAGAGTTATTTTGATACAGATAAATTAGGTAGATATTTTTCAGCTATAAGTAATGAAGCTAATTTAAAACAGCAGCAATATGGTTGGATTGTTTTTGGAATTCGAGAAAAACCTCAAAAATCTATTGTTGGCGCAATATAAAATAGATACTATTAGACGACAAGAACAGTTGGATTGGTCAAAAAGAGTGATAAGCGAATCTTCAATTAAATATCTTGATAAACAAGCTATTTTGTTAGCAAGAGAAAAGTATAAAGAAAAAATGGGACGTAAACATATAGCGGAAGATGTTGATAGAATGAGTGATGAAGAATTTTTAACAAAAAGAAAACTTATCATTAACGGAAAGTTGACTAATGCCGCAATGGTACTACTTGGAAATGCAGATTATGATTATCTGTTTGCAACTTCTCCTAAGATAATGTGGCGATTATACGATAGGGATAATATGGTTTTAGATTATGAAATTTATACCATTCCATTTATTAATGTTATCGATAAGTTATTTGAAAAAGTTAGAAATCTTAAATATCGTTATATGGCAAATCCTAATTCTTTGTTTCCTAAAGAAACGGAACAATATGATAGTTGGCTACTTAGGGAATTACTTAATAACTGTATAGCTCATTCTAATTATCAATTGGGGGGGAGAATCTATTTTAATGAGTTAGAAGATAGAATTATAATTACTAATCCTAGTAGTTTTCTACCTGGTAAAGTTGAAAATGTATTGAAGATAAGTTATAATCCACCATTTTATCGTAATCAGTTACTCGCTGAAACTATGGTTGCTTTTCACATGATTGATACTGCTACTATGGGAATTAGAAAAGTATTTAATGTACAAAAAAATAAATACTTTCCAATGCCAGATTATGAACTTATTAATAATGAACAACTTAATGTTACGGTATATGGTAAAACTTTAGATATTAAATATATGCATATATTGTTTGAAAATCCAGAGCTTTCGCTTGAAATTGTTTTTTTATTAGATCAAGTTCAAAAACATAAGGAAATAAGTAATGAAGCAATGTCTTATTTGAGAAAATTGAATCTTATTGAAGGTAGAAGTCCTAATATATATTTAGCATCTGAAATTTCTAAAAAAATTGATAAGAAAGCAAAATATATAAAAAATAAGGCATTTGATGATAAATATTACAAAGACTTGATTATTAATTATATTAGTGAATATGGTAGCGCGAAAAAAAGTGATATTAAAATTTTATTATGGGATAAATTACCCGATGTATTGAGCGAGGCTCAAAAGGAAAATAAAGTAAAAAATTTATTAACTTTTTTAAGGAAGGAGAAAAAAATAAAATCAGAAAGAGTAAGATATCAAAAATCATCGTGGATATTGACTGATGAATTTAAGGAAAAGCAGTCTGAAATTAACCGGAAATAACCTAAATTAACCAAAAAAAACCGAAAAAAACCCGAATTAACCGAAAAAAACCCGAATTAACCGAAAAAAACCCGAATTAACCGAAAAAAACCCGAATTAATCCAAAATCATTGGATTAATTAAGTTAGGATATTATTGTGTTTTCATATTTTATTTTTTTACTGATAATAGCGAGCATTCTCCCTGCTTTGTCTTTTTGTCTACGGTAGGAATAGAAATAGTCGCTACTTAAATAGCTGGATTGTTGGTCGATGAGGATGTTTTCGGTTAACACGCCAGCTTTTTTTAGTGAAATTAAGACGGCGGTTTGTAAGTCAAGGTAATACTTATCTGCTTTTATTTTGGCGCAGTCAGCACCGAATTTATTTAAAAATTCTTGGTATAGCTCTCTGTTTACCTCGTAGTGTTCGCTATCGATGCCAACGCCAATTAATACTTTAATATCGCTGGTATTTTTATGTGAAAGATCGGCGAGTTTGGTGACTAATTCTCTTGCTATTTCTTGATAAGAACCAGTTCGCCCCGAATGGGCTAGTCCAAAATAATCACTGTCTTTGACCGCCGCGTAGATGGGCAAGCAGTCTGCGTGCGCTGTTTGTAAAATCACGTCGTCATATTTACTGATTAAGCCATCGGCTTGACCACAGAAATTATTTATTTTGCCATCGTCAATGATGATGTTGTTTCCGTGGATTTGTTTTAAATAAAGTCGACGTTTTTTGGGTGGTAAGCATTGCGTTAATTTTTCTAAGTTTTTTTCGTGATTGCTTTGATTTATTTGCTGAGAAAAATTTAGTTCTTGCTCTGCACCTGCAATTTTTGTCGTGAAGTAGGCATTTACTTTGCAATCGCAGAAAAATTCACTATAATCTTTGAGTACAACACCGTTTTTAAATTGTTTAAATTTCATGTTTAACCTTTCCAATACTAAGATTATTTAAAATGCATATTATCACGCCGTCATTCAGAGGAGGAACGACGTAGGAATCTTGGCGTGGAATAATATCAATTCTATGATAAGATTTTTACTTTTATGTTAGTATTACATATTATCACTGGTAAAGCAAGTATTATTCAAAATTAGAATGAATAATTTTTTCTATTATATTGCTATATAGTGATAAAAACGGGTATAAATATTTGAGAATTGTTTTTTTGAATTTTAAGTGGCAGGATAATGGTAATGTAAATGAGATTTGGAGGATGTATGAGCAAGAAAATTATTATTATAGGTGGTGTTGCGGCTGGTGCGACAGCGGCAGCGAGAATGAGAAGATTGGACGAGCATGCTGAAATTATTTTACTTGAGCGTGGTGGTCATGTTTCTTTTGCCAATTGTGGACTTCCTTATTACATAGGTGGCGTAATAGAGGATAGAGATGCCTTATTAGTAGCGACCAAACAAACGATAGAAGGCAAGTACAATGTCGATGTAAGGCTTTTATCAGAGGTTATTAGCATTGATAAAGAGAATAATAAAGTCATAATTAAAAATCATGCTGATGGTAAAGAATATGAAGAAAGCTATGATAATTTAGTTGTAGCTACTGGTTCAACTCCTATCGTTCCACCACTTGATGGTATTGATAGTCCAACGGTATTTACGCTTTGGAATATGAAAGATACCGATAATGTCTTTGAATTTATCAAAAAGAATAATCCACAGAAAGCTGTCGTTGTCGGTGGCGGTTTTATTGGCGTAGAGATGGCTGAAAACCTCATTGAAAAAGGCATGGATGTATCTTTGGTAGAGATGGCTGATCAAATTATGGCACCTTTTGATAAGGATATGGCAATGATGCTCGAAAATCATATGCGTGATCATGGTGTTAATCTCTACTTAGGTGAAGGTTTACAATCGATAGAAAATGACGGTAAATTAGTTAAATTGAGCACGGGTAGGGAGCTAGAAGCAGACCTTGTGATGCTCGCGATTGGCGTTAGACCAAATACAAAATTAGCGAAAGAAGCAGGTTTAGAATTAAATCAACGTGGTGCTGTCGTCGTCGACAATTTTATGAAAACATCGCATGATAATATTTATGCTGCGGGTGATATTGTTGAGGTTATAGACTTTAATACCAAGGGTAAAACAGTAGTGCCACTAGCTGGACCCGCTAATAAGCAAGGTAGATTGCTTTGTGCCAATGTACTTGGCGAAAAGCCAGAAGAATATAGAGGTACTCAAGGAACTAGTATCGCTAAAGTGTTTGATTTGAATGCTGGTAGTACAGGGCTTAACGAAAAAATGTTAAACCGTGCTGGTAAAAAATATAAAGAAGATTATTTGGTTAGTATTATTCATCCAAAATCCAGTGCTGGTTATTATCCAGGCGCAATGGAACTTACATTAAAATTGATTTACGATTTAGAAGGTAAGGTTTTAGGAGCGCAGGTTGTCGGTTATAAAGGGGTAGCAAAAAGAGTCGATGTCATTGCGACGGCTATCAATTTTGGTGCTACTGTTTATGACTTACAAAAATTAGAACTCGCTTATGCGCCGCCATTTTCTTCAGCGAAAGATCCTGTTAATATGCTCGGTTATGTCGGTGCAAATACATTAGAAGGTTTAACAGAGGGAATCACAGTAGCTGAATTTGAACAGTTACGTCAAGAAATGGGCGATAAGATTAAGCTCTTAGATGTTAGAGAAGAAGATGAATTATTAGTTTATCGTGTAGATGATGCGGTTGAAATTCCATTGACGAAATTAAGAAAAAGATTAGATGAGCTCGATAAGGATATTACTTATGTTGCCGTCTGTGCTATTGGTTTAAGGGGGTACATTGCTGAGCGTGCGCTTAGACAAAGAGGGTATAAAGTATTGAATCTCATTGGCGGTATTAAAATGATACGTTCTGCCGTCGCTAATGAAACGACTCCGCGAGCAAAAAAAAAAGCTGAAACCCCTCAAGCAACAGCAGCGCCAGAAATAAGTGATATTGATTTAGAAAGTATTGATTTAGTGAATGCCTGTGGTCTTAGCTGTCCAGGACCAATAGTTAAAGTTGCCAAAGCGATGGCAGAAAGACAATCAGGTGAAATGATAAAAGTATCTGCTACAGACCCAGGCTTTGCCAGAGATATTGCCGCGTGGTGTACTAATACGGGTAATACTTTAGTTAAGAATTATGCCGTCGCGGGTAAGTACTATGCCGTTATTCAAAAGGGAAATGCCTGCGACTGTCCTGCGCCAAATAATATAAACATCAATAACGCCAAAGAAAAGACGATGATTATTTTCAGTGGTGATTTGGATAAGGCAATTGCTTCCTTTATTATTGCGACGGGGGCAGCAGCGATGGGCAATAAAGTGAATATGTTCTTTACCTTCTGGGGCTTAAGCATTATACGTAAGCAAAATTCACCAGTTGTCGAAAAAGACTTTATGGCAAAGATATTTTCTACTATGCTACCAAAGGGTAGTACAAATTTAAAACTATCACAGATGAATTTTATGGGTGCTGGTAGTAAAATGATTAGAAAAGTAATGAAAAAACATAATGTCGATTCATTAGAAACCTTAATCGAAAATGCACTTGAGGCAGGGGTGAAAATGACGGCTTGTCAAATGTCTATGGATTTAATGGGCATTACGAAAGAAGAATTAATTGATGAAGTTGAAGTTGGTGGCGTCGCTATGATGCTTAACGACAATGATAGATCAAATATGAATTTATTTATCTAATAATTATACCCCGCGTTATTTTAAACGCGGGGTATTGACTTTATGGACAAATTAGTATAAAATTAATTATACAAAACGTACGTAAATGCATACGGTTTTTAAAAAGGAGAAGTTATGTTAGCTTTAAAATCGATGGATGTTAGGGATAATTTCAAAGATATTTGTCAAAAAGTAGTTAATGGAGAAACGGTTTTAGTTTCAAGACCTAAAAATCAAAATATTTATATGGTAAGTGAAAAAGAATATAATAATTTGGTCAAAGAAAAAAATAATAGAGAATATATAGCGATGTTAGAAAATAGTATTAAGCAATTATCTCAAGGTCAAGTAGTGGTTAAAACTATGAAAGAATTGGAAGAGATGGCGAATGAATAATTTTACATTTAGTGAAATTGCTTTTGAACAATATATGTATTGGCAAAAAGAAGATAAAAAAACGTTAAAGAAAATCAATAAATTGTTATTAGATATTCAAAGAAATGGTAGTTTAAAAGGAATAGGAAAACCAGAAATTTTAAAATATGGTAAGGGGTATTCAAGAAGAATAGATGAAAAAAATCGTCTTATTTATGATTTTGATGAACTAAACAATATACATATTATAGCTTGTAAAGGTCATTATGATGAAAGCTAAGTAAAATAATTATAATAGCCAAACTAATCCATTGTGAGCTGGAAAAAAGACCAAAATGTCCTCTGATGCTATCAAAACGGAAAAATTCTAGGATAAAACGCAAACAAGCATAGTTAAATAAATAGAAGGATACCCCTTTTTTATAGTTGAATTTATAGATTAAGAGATATAGTATAATGGATAATATTAGCAAGGATGCTGCTTCGACGAGTTGTATAGGAAATAGTGGTATTCCAGCGGGTGCAATAGAACCACTTGGAAAAACAACAGCGAAATGACCGCTATAAGGGATACCGTAACAGCAGCCTGCCATAAAACAGCCAATTCTGCCAAAGGCATGAGCGAGCGGCACTAAGAAGATGAATTTTTTGATGTAGAGTTTAATATCTATTGTTGTTTTTTTATCAATCAAGTATATCGGCAAAAAACTGGCAATAATCCCGCCGTAAAAGACAAAACCGCCACTCATTAGCTTATTCAAATAATTAGGATTGAATAATTCGCTCCAATTGATTTGTTTATAGCTAATAATTAAATACAGTACTTTAGCACCTATAATCGCAGCTAAGGCTATTGATGACTCGATAATGATAAAATCATTAAAATCGAGTTTTTGTTTTTTGATTATGAAATAGGCTATTATATTGGCAAAAATTATGCCAGTAGAGAGTAAAAGCCCGTAAGATGCAAGTTTATAAGCAAATAGATGGAAATATAAGTGCATAAGTGTTTTGCTATATGTTTAGTAGGCAGTAGTACCAGCCGCACCAATTGCACCAACGCAGGCAACACAAGCGATAAATACCGCTAAGCTGATAAAAGTACCGATAACGGAACAAATTAGGCCACCAGAAGCAACTTTATCGTCTGGGTATTTTTTACGAGCAATAGCACCAAATATGATGCCGAAAATCCCGACGATCACTCCTAGCCAAGAACCAAAAATGCCTGAAAATAAGCCTAATAATAGCGATATAATTCCAAGTACTAGTGAAGTAACAGCCATAAAAGTCTCCTTTTTTAATTAGTTATTTTATAGTTTTAATTTTACTATTAAAATAGCTAATTGTCAACAATAACTTATCGTAATTATTTAGCTTGGCTGAGTGCTTTTTCCGTCGCTTTTAGTATCGCTTTGGATGAGGTCGTTGCACCTGTGATGGTATCGACTTTTGTGCTATTTGCTGCGACTATATCATAAACTATATCTTCAGCTAATATCATATATTCAAAGTCCTCTTGTTCATCCTCTATGATTACTTTAGCTATTTTTTGATTTTCTATGACTACTTTTACCTCTATATCATCGACATAGCCTTTGGCAATGCCGTAGTATTCACCATCTTGATAAATATCATTTTTTTCTTCTGTTTCACTTGTCTTTTCCGTTGTTGTAGTCGTTTCTGTTTCCACTTTAGCTTTGTCTTTTATATTTTCTAAATTTTTTGTGCTAGTTTGGGTTATTTGTTCTGTTTTAATTGTAGTGCTAGTCTCAGTTGTTGCTACTTGTTTTTCTTCTTCTTTATGAATAGGTAAATAAGTATAGCTTAGCGCTGTGATTAAAACTACGCTGGCAATGCTCGCTGCTAAGAGTGTATTATTTTTTGTGGGCAGCAATTTTTTTAATTTACCAAAAATGTAAATAGAGTAAATAATATGGTAAAAACTAAGTCTAATCAGTGCATCGACATTGCCCTTATAAGCGATGGGGGTGTATATTAGTATGACGTGTAGCCAGAGTAAGAAATAGAATATATAAGCTGTTCTTTGCAGTTTTTTCCAATTTTTTGCCTTCATTTTTTTTCTGACTGTTTTAAATGACGTGATAAATAAAGGCAACATAATGGCAATTAAAATTAAGGATACAATACTTGCATAGTATAAGTTTTCAGGAATTTTTTTGTTTGTAAATAATGCTATAAAATAGCGATTCCCATAAATAATATTATGCCCTAGGGTTAAAATTGACGCAATAATTGACAGTTCTGCTCTAATTGGCATGAAGCGTTTACGTAAAGATGATTTAGGCGGAAGAATCCCTATATACATAACGATAATAAAAAGAGCGCTGGAAATCGACGCTTTTGTAAATAATAAGATAATTGTTCTTAAAAAATCGGGGAATAATTTAAAAGAATTTGCTGAAAAAATATAAATATTAAAGCAGACAATGATGCAAGCAAAAATATAGTAATAGCTTGATTTTTTTCTGATATTCTCGTAAAAATAATAGGCAAATAAACTGGTGAATAGTAGTGAAACGATTATGCTCATGGTAACTCCTTGGTAATATTTTTTTAATTCCGCGTTAAGATTGCCACTTCATTTGCTCCTTTGAGTGACAATTCGGGAAAGCCGTGTCATTCTCCGTGAACTAAACAGAGATGAGCGACAAAATTATAGAAAATAATTAAATGCTTGCATTTATATTAATTTTTTATAATTTTGGCATTGAGCGCGCTAGCGCGACTAACCAAAGAAAGCGAAGCTTTCGACGGGAAGTGTATCGTAGCGATAACGTAGGAATCTTACGGTTTTTACTTTTTATTGGTATTTTTTTGCGATGATAATAGTTTAACATATTTGTAAACAAATGACAATAAAAATCATTTGACAAATTCCTAGTAAGATGATAGTATTTATTCGTCGGTTAAATTAATATATTTTTTTATTAGGAGGAAACAATGAAAAAGAGACTATTGATTTTAATCTCTCTTTTATCTTTAGCTTTAGTTGCCTGTAGTGCATCCACTTCTGAACAAACGCAAAGTACGACTAAGGCAGAAGAAAGCAGTACAGCAAAGGTGACGGAAGCAAGTGCAGCGGCAACAGCGGAAGATGCTGCTACTATTAGTGTTCTTGGCAAGGAGTTTGCTTATGGCGAGTCTGCCGAGTTAGTCGTAGCTGGTAAAACGCTTGAGGGCGCTCAAATCGGAGAAACAGCTGTATTTTATGCGCCAGTTAGTGACGAATTAAGTGGCACGTTATATGCAGTAACGCCAATGACATATTATGACTATTATGCTGCCGAGTTAGGACTTGCAAGCAGTGAAAAATATAGCGAAATGTCACCAGCGGAAGAATTAAAAAAAGAGGGTGAATACGATACGATAACATCGGCGACATCACTCGAAGGTTCGCACGCGAAAGATTACCCTGCTATTTTAGCCTATACAGCGGGAACAGATTTAGAAAGTGACCCGTTAAAATTTGCTGGTTTTGAAACGGTAGATGTAGCAGTCGATGCCAAGCTTTATGTCGAAGGTTTGATTTTAGCGGAAGTAACTGGTGAAAAATATGCCCTCGCTAGAGCGGTTAAAAACTTAGAGTTATCAAATGACGGTAAAGAGCCAGCTTTTAATAATAATGTTAAGACGCTTTTTGCTGATGGTCTTTATGGTGTAGCTGAAACAGTGGAAACTGGTGCGACTCCTGTTGATATTTCTTCTGTTAAAGTGTCTTCAGAAGTTAGCTATGAGAGCCGTTATGGTAACTATGTCTTCAGAGCGCGTTTTTCTGGTTTTGAGAAGGAAGATGAGAGCGCTGAGTTATACTTAGATAAGTATTTAGACAATGTGTATTCTGTAACAGTAGAGGATACTGTTGGTAATGTAGCTGGTTCGATTTATTATCAAGATATTTGGACAGAAAAAGGACACGATTTCTTAGAATTTGCCATTTCAACTGGTGAAATTGATAGTAGCGGTAACAAGTTTACTGTTAGCCGTTTTGATAAGATGTTTACACCGAATACCATTGATTTACCGATTGGCAATTATAAGATGGTTATTAAGTCACGTGGTTATACGGATATGACAGTTGATGTCAATGTTGGTACAAGACTTACAGAAGAACAAAAGAGTAAAATCGATGATCAAGATTGGTCAGAAAATGGTAATGTTTTAGCGGTTGATACAGCGGCATTGCCAGAAGATTTTGAGATTGGCTCTTATAAATTAAAGGCTGGTCGTAGTACTTTAACTCTCGATGAAGATTTTAGTTTTAATCAAGATACAATGGAACTTACGGTTAAGAATACAGAAAATACTGGTGTTAATGGTTATAAATTTATTTTGATTGATGAGAAATATCAACCAGCAGAAGCGCGTTTTGTCTTGAAGTCATTGATGAAGCCAGAACAGCTTACTTATGATGGCGAAAAGCTTGTAATGGCTGCGGATAGTCCAATTGCCTTGGCGGATTACCTTAAAAAAGTAGGTCGACTCTATATCTTTGAACAAGGCAAAGAAGATGAAAAGCCAAAGCGTATTTGGTTCCCAAGAGCGAATATATTTAACGATGACTTTAGTTTTAATCCAGAAGCCACTTATAAAGATAAGCCATTATTTGAAACTGGTAAAACGTATACCTTGAAATTCTCAGCGACAGGTTTTGAAGATGTAGAATTGACAGGTTTTGAAGCTAAATAATTATGAAATAATTATATTTATTTGTAACTATTTAGTTAAATAGTAAAAGCCGTGTCATTCAGAGGAGGAACGCAGTGACGACGTAGGAATCTTACGGCTTTTAATACTAAACTCGCGTTAAGATACCTACGTCGCTAACACAATCCCCTGGTCGCAAGCAAGCTTGTTGCTAGTGCACTGCAACCTGTCTGTATGACAACGCGGGTTAACTGAATAGTCACTTTTATTTTAAAAATATCCACGCTTATATTTTATTCATACAAGGTATAAAATATGGGCGTGGTTTTTTGTGTTTTCATTGTTTATTAAGTTTAAAGAAAGTGATAAACCATATAAAGTAGTGGGTATGCTTAATATAATAGTTTTTTAATGAAAATTCAAGGAGGTATAGTATCAAAAAATATATTTTTTCACCTGAAGAGTATATAAAAGTATTTGAAAGTTTGGGAACTGTACGTGAAAGTGAATATGAAAAAGTAATTACTATTTTTGAAAAATATGGTAGCGGGGAAGCGCGATTTGTTGATATTTACCCTCTTTGTATCGTTCATTTTGATTTTGTGTTAAATGATGATTTGAAAATAATTTATAATTCTTCTTCTACTATATATAAATTATTATTGGTTATTAGTGGTAATTATATTGTAGAGAAAGATGGAGAAATTATAGATAAAATATATGAAGATGAGTTGTTAGTTACAACGCCGAAAAATTTAGAAAAATCAGCGCCTTTTTCTGTGATTTTTCAAAAGGATCAGAATTATAAAGAAATTTCTATTTCGTTTTATGATAATTATATGAATACCGTATATAATCATAATTTTAGTGATTATTGGCATGGGTTAATAGAAGGAATATCTTATAGGAAAAGTCAAATTAATTTTTCTGTATATTCTAATTTTGAAATAAAAAAATTATTTTTAGATTTATTGCCCGATAGGGAAGTTGATGTTTCAGATATTATAAGCATAAATTCTAAGGTATATGAAATCATGTCTAAATTAAAAGATGTACCTAATAAAAATGCGCTTCAATTGAATGAATTTGAAAAAAATACTATAGAAAGTTTAAAAAAATATTTAGATAGTTGTATGTTAAATGGGGATGAAAATATTAATTTACCCATGCTTTCTAAGAAATTTTCTATGAATCGCGACAAAATTCAAAAATTATTTAAAAATGTTTATGGTGATACAATTTTTTCATATTATAGAAAAATAAGACTTGAAAAAGCGCTGATTATGTTAAAATCAAATGAATTTTCTATTCAAGATGTTGCTTATTTTGTAGGGTATTCTAGTGTAAGCAGTTTTAGAATCGCTTTTAAAAAGCAGTATCAAGTACTGCCGTCAAAAATAAAAAATGAAATATAAATAATTATTTATTTAAGTAGTAAAACCTGCGTTAAGATATCTACGTCGGACTATCGTCCTTCTCTATATGACAACGCGGGTGAATAAATTATTACTATCTTTTAATAGGATGCTCCCGAATTAATTGTGTATTAAGGCACGGTTTATAAGGGAGTATTTTTATGTATAAGTATGGAAAAAATGCTTAATTAGTTTTTTTTTATGTTTTAATAGTCTTGTTTAAATGATAGCTAAGCATTATTATTATTTCTGATAATAATTATCATTAGTTTTAATTTGTATACTATTGTCAAATTTATTCTATGTAATATTTAAAGGAGATTATTTATGAAAAAGAAGTTAATGATAGGTTTTATACTAGTTTTAAGCTTAGTATTTACGGCTTGTGCAAAAAATGAAGAAGTGAAGTCTACTCAAGCAGCTGAAACAACGAGTGTTAAAGAAGTTACATCAAGCGAAAAAAAAGCAGAAACAACGACAGAAGAAGTTACTAAGGAACAGAGTGTAGATACTGAAAAAAGAGAAATAACAGGAGTAAATGGAGAAACAATAATTTTACCACCAGTAAAAGATATTAAAAGAGTTGTCGTCATGAATCCTATTTCATTGTCATCGCTACTTAATGTTATACCTGATGGTGTAGAGATTGTTGGCGTTAATCCTGTTGCATTAAACACTTCTGATCCACAAATATTAAATAAATTATTACCTGATTGGGAAAATATTAAAACAGATTTTTTCAATAAAGATGGTTATGGTGCAAATATAGAAGAACTTTTAACATTAAATCCAGATCTCATTTTATATGATGCTAAGTGGCAAGGTGAAGGTATGGATAAATTAAATATACCTTTGATTGATGTTAACGTTAATGAGAATGGTGAAGATGCTGAAAAAATCATGATTGCTTATGAAAAAGTCTTCAAAGAAATTTTTGATGTAAATTCTGAAAATGTAATAGCAAAGAGTTGGGAAGAACTCAATGCCGATCTTGCGAATTTATTAGGTGATGACAAGGCGGACAAGACAGCACTATTTATCTGGTCGAATACAGGCGATGCTGTAAGTATTTATGGTAGTGATACTTATGTTAAAACATATTGCGAGAAGCTAGGTTTAACAAATGTTGCGGATATAGAGGGATATCCTGCTATTAGTATGGAACAAATTTATGAGTGGGATCCTGACTATATTTTTATGCTCAAAGGATTTGATGGCGTTGACCATGTCGCAAATATATTAAATAATACGGACGAAAAAGATTGGAGTAAATTAAAAGCGTATAAGAATAAAAATTTGTATAATATTCCTAAAACGCTTCTTGGTTGGGTTTCACCATCAACAGATTCTCCGCTTATGGTATATTGGTTAATTAGTAAGTGTTATCCTGAAAAATTATCGAATGAAGATTTTTCTACTTTAATTGATGAACACTATAAATTCGTTCATAAATTAGAATTAGAGTCAGAAATAATTAATGGTATTTTAGCAGAATAATAGTAAGGATATGCTTTGTGAAAATCAAAAATATAAAAAACAATTTTATATTAAGTATGTTTATGCTCACTATATTTTTGCTAATTTCCATTCTTGTTTCCTTAAAAATGGGAAGATATGAAATATCCTTTGTCGATATTAAAGCACTATTTGTACCTGATGATAGTGTTAATATCGATATGGTTAAATTTATAATATTCGAGAATAGACTGCCAAGAATTTTAGTAGCGATTTTAGTAGGGGCGGGACTTTCTGTAGTTGGAGCAGCATTACAAGGGGTTTTTCAAAACCCCTTGATTAGCCCTGATATTATTGGTGTGAGTGCAGGTTCGGGTTTTGGAGCTGCACTTGGCATATTATTATCCTCATCTGTTGGCATTATTACTATATCTTTGTCTGCTCTATTTGGCTTAGTCGCTTTGTTATCAACGATTTTAATTGTAAAAGCGAGAAAAAGTGCTGAGATTATGTCCTATATTTTAGGCGGAATTATAACGACTTCCGTATTTTCGGCTTTAACTTCATTACTTAAATATGTTGCCGATAAAGACGAGCAGTTGCCTGCAATTGTTTTCTGGTTAATGGGGAGTTTTGCTAATAAGAGCTTTGATGATTTATTATTAGTTGCTTTTCCTATTGTTTTTGGTATCATTGGGATTTTATTAGTCCGATGGCGTTTAAATATATTGTCGCTTGGTGAAGAAGAAGCGCTTTCACTTGGCATAAAACCTAAGAATACAAGAATAGTAATCATCGTTTTAAGTACGATTATCACAGCGTCTTGTGTTATGGTATCTGGTATTATAGGCTGGGTTGGACTACTTATACCACATATTGCTAGACAGATTTTTGGCGTAGCCCATGAAAAATTATTGCCCGCATCTTTACTTATTGGCGCAATATTTATGGTTATTGTGGACACACTTGCACGCTCGCTTACGGCGGCGGAAATTCCTATCGGAATATTAACCGCTCTTATCGGAGCACCTTTTTTTGCCTATATTTTTATACGATTGAAAGGGGATAGTTAATGTTCTTTAAAGTAGAAGAGGTTTTTTTTGAATATGACAAAGATAAGCCCGTATTAAACAATATAAATTTTTCTTTAAGTCAAGGTGAAATTCTTGCAATCATGGGCAAAAATGGCATTGGTAAAACTACCTTAATTAAATGTATTATGGGAATTTTACAATGGAAATCTGGCAAGTTATATATAGACAATGAAATACAGGAAGGGACTATTTTCGATATAGCCTATGTTCCGCAGGCGCAAAAGAATTTCTTTTCTTATACGGTTATGGAAATGGTATTGTTCGGTAGAGCAAAACATATGTCAATATTTTCTCTACCGCAGAAAAAAGATTATGAAATAGCAACTACTGCGCTGAAAGATATGGGCATATATGATTTAAAAGATCGGTCGTGTAATGCTCTTAGTGGCGGGCAACTACAAATGGTGATGGTAGCAAGAGCGCTTGCCGCAGAGCCTAAAATTTTAATCCTTGATGAACCAGAGTCTCACTTAGATTTTTATAATCAAGTGATTATCTTAGATACAATAAAGAAGCTTGCTAAAGAGAGAAACATTACTTGCATTTTGAATACGCATTATCCCAATCATGCAATGAAACTTGCTGATAAGGTTCTTTTATTAGGAAGAGATGCTTACAAGGTAGGAAAGCCATCAGAAATACTTGTGAGTGAAAATGTAGAAAAATTCTTTAATGTAAAATCTCAAATTATCAGTGCGAATCATAGTGGTTTAGATACGGATTATTTTGTGGTATTAGATAAGATTTAGGAGGATATTAAGCTTGAATAAGGAACAATCAATTTTCAAAAGAGTTACTCCTTATATGGAAAAAAAATTTTATTACATACCAATTGCGATAGTGTTTTCTGGTTTTTCGGCTATTCTAAATATACTGCCATTTTATTATATATGGAAGATTAGTAAAGAAATTTTTTTAGGTGCGGGTGCTTTTTCTGAGCAAAATGTTAAACAGTATGCTTTTTTAGTATTTGTTTATTCTGTATTGGCAATATTGTCTTATTTTGTAGCTCTTTTTATATCTCATAGCGCTGCATTTGAAGTGGAATTGCAACTGAAAAAAAGGGGTTGCGAAAAGATAATGGATATGCCTCTTGGCTTTTTTAATAGCTATTCTAGTGGTCATATCAGAAAAGTTATTAATGATGGTGCTGCGAGTACGCATTCATTTTTGGCGCATCAACTACCCGATATGGCGGCATCTACTGTCACACCGATAATCATCATTTTTATATTTTTTTATTTTGACTGGCGACTTGGTATCGCATCCTTATTTCCAATTCTACTATCTTTTATTATATTATCTAGGATGATGAATGATGAGAGAGAGGAGCTTAGGAAAAAATATATTAGTGCATTGGAAGAGATGAGTAGTGAATCCGTAGAATATGTCAGTTCCATCTCTGTGGTTAAGACTTTTGGTCAGAGTATAAAATCATTTACTAGATTTTATAATTCTATTGAGAATTATAGAAAATTAGTCGTTGTTTGGACAAAGATGTTGTCTAAACAGTATTCTCTGTATATTGTTCTTTTACAATCTTCTGTTTTATTTTTACTTCCCGTGGCGATGATAATGATTAATAGTGGTGAGAATATTGCTAATGTAATCAGCACTTTTATTTTATATTTATTGGTATCTCCTCAGTTGTCTTTTGTGATGATGAAAAGTGTCAATTATAAAAACCAAAAATTTGAAGCCTTGCAAGCAATAGAAAGATTTGAAGCGTTATTTGAATATGATGCTTTAAGCTATCCTAGCAATAGCCATCAGTTTGAAAATCAAGAATTAGAATTTAACAATGTTTGTTTTTCATATAACGGAGAAGAAAAGGTATTAGATAATATCAGTTTTAAAGTGAGCAAAGGCGAAACATTAGCTTTAGTTGGGTCATCTGGCTCTGGTAAAACAACGATAGCTAGACTGGCAGCGAGATTTTGGGATGTCGATAGTGGAGAAATTTTTATCGGTTCTCACAATATTAAAGAGTATAGCAAAGATTATTTGATGAATAATATTTCTTTTGTCTTTCAAAATAATCAACTTTTTAAAACATCGATTAGAGATAATATATGTTTTGGTAGAGAAGTTAGTGATGAAGAAATAGAAATGGCTTTGATAAAGTCTAGGGCAAAAGAAATAATCGATAAATTAGACGCGGGGCTTGATACGGTAATTGGAACAAAAGGAGTCTACCTTTCTGGCGGCGAGCAGCAGAGAATAGCGCTAGCAAGAGCTTTTATTAAAGATGCCCCTATTATATTACTCGATGAAGCAACGGCGTTTACCGATCCAGAAAATGAGCATCATATTCAAGCCGCTCTTAAAGAAATAAGTAAGGGCAAAACGACAATTATGATAGCTCATAGAATGACGACGGTTAAGACTGCGGACAATATAGCAGTTATCGACAATGGCAAAATCGTAGAATATGGAAATCATGAAAACTTAATTGATAAGAACGGCTTATATAAAAAAATGTGGGATGAGTATCAAACATCTATTGCGTGGCGTATTAATCAGGAGAACTAATTATGATAGGATATTTAAAGAAAAAATATTTGCTTAGTGATAAAGGTGCTCGTGATTTGAAAATGTCTATTCTAACGAGTACATTATCCAATTTATCGTTTATGTTACCTATGATTATTGCTTTTGTTTTCTTAAAGTTTGCCATTGACAAATTTTTTGGCAATAGATTATTTTTTGATATTAAATCAAATCAATTACTATTTACTGTGTTTATCGTTTTTGTGTTCATTTATATTATTGCTTTGATTGATTACGACAAATGTTTTGTTAGAATTTATGATGAAAGTGCGAGAAGCAGGATAAATTTAGCAGAGAAATTAAAAAAATTGCCATTATCTTATTTTTCTAAAAAAGATATAGCCGATTTGAGTGCAACCTTTATGAGTGATGTCACTATTTTTGAAGGAGTATTTTCAACGTCTATTCCTAAGGTTTATGCAGGGTTAATAAGTATATTTATTGTATTTATTCTTTTGTTAGCTGTTGAATATAGGTTGGCATTATCACTTTTTTGGGTGATTCCCTTTGCTTTTTTATTGTTTTTGTCATCAAAAAAACAAAGCAAAAAATTATTTAAGGAAGGATTTGACTTAAATAGAGAAGTAGTAGATTCTTTTCATGAATGTTTAATGCTAATTAGTGAAATTAAAGCATATAATAGAGAATCATTCTTTTTGGATGATTTGAAAATGAAATATGATAGAGAAAATAATTATAAACATAAGTTAGAACTGATAATGAATTCCGTGTTAAATATATCCTTTACCTTATTAAAATTAGGTATGGCAACAGTGGCTATATACGGCGCTTTTCTCTTTACGAGTGGCAGTGTTGATTTATTTACCTACCTTACATTTATTATTATATCTGGTGTTGTCTTTAATCCAGTCATTACTGTTCTTTCCGATATGACGACAATGATGTATTTAGATAGTATTATTGAGAGAATCCGCGAGATCAATGATATGCCATCACAGGATGGGAGTATAGAATTTAACCCTAGCTCTTATGATATTGTATTTGAAAATGTGAAATTTTCCTATGATGATGATACGAGTGTATTAGATGGCGTTTCTTTTACTGCTAAACAAGGCGAGGTGACGGCTTTAGTCGGTCCATCTGGTTCAGGGAAAACGACAGCGGCGAGACTTGTTGCGAGATTTTGGGATATACAAGCTGGCAAGATTACTGTTGGCGGAATTGATGTATCAACGATTGAGCCCGAAACATTGTTGAAAGAGTTTTCTATTGTTTTTCAAGATGTGTCATTATTTAATTCTAGTATCATGGAAAATATAAGATTAGGAAAAGCGGACGCTACTGATGAAGAAGTAAAAGCGGTTGCCAAGCTTGCAAACTGTGATGAATTTATAGAAAAATTACCAGAGGGCTATGATACTTTAATCGGTGAAAATGGTGCGAAATTATCTGGTGGGGAAAGGCAAAGAATTTCTATTGCAAGGGCATTATTAAAAGATGCACCGATAATTTTGCTCGATGAGTCAACAGCTTCTCTCGACGTCGAAAATGAAAGTAAAGTAAAAGAAGGAATTTCAAAACTTATAAAAGATAAAACGGTTATTATCATTGCTCATAGAATGAGAACGGTCTTAGGCGCAGATAATATCGTCGTTCTTAAAGATGGCATGGTAGTTGAGAATGGTAAGCCGAATACACTTATAGAAAAGGGCGGTGTTTTTAAAACGATGTGCGATGCACAGTATTCTTAATTATATAGTAACTATTCAGTCAAGTAGCAAAAGTCGTGTCATTTAAGGAAGGCTGCATGTACGAGCAACGTAGCGAAGCGAAGTGACCAGTACGGCATGTACGAGCAGCAAGACTTAAGATTCTCACGCTACGCTCAGAATGACAAGCCTTGCTGCTTGGGCATGCAACCTGTCTGTATGACAACGCGGGTTGACTGAATAGTTACATTATATAAGTGAATATTTAAGAGCATATATGGGTATAATCAGCTCGAAATGAGGTGACTTTATGGATATAAAGAAAATCACAAGTGAAGATATAGAAAAGATTGCTTTGATTTTTATGGAAGTGTTTAATAAAGAACCGTGGGAAGATGGTTGGAATGAAGAAAATGCTAAGCTTAGAATTGAACAAATATTCAACACACCAGAGTTTGTAGGATACTTTGCAACAAAGGGAAATAAAATAGTAGGGGCTGTTTTAGGAAATATTACTCAATCAGCTAAATGTAAATGCTACTATATGTATGAATTTTTTACAATTGAAGAAGTTAGAAGGCAAGGTGTAGGTCAACAATTATATGATATATTAGTTGAAGCATTAAAAGAAAAAGAATGTGAACTGATTTTTCTGACAACAAAAAGGGATTCGGCAGCTTATAAACTTTATCTTAAAAATAAGTTGATTGATCTTTCAGCTTCAGCTGTTATGATTGGTAGAATTTAGGTGTTTTAAAGAAGTATGTAACCATTCAGTCAAGTAGTAAAAGCCGTGTCATTCAGAGCCGAAGGCGTAGGAATCTTACGGCTTTTACTACCAAATCCGCGTTAAGATTATCACGTCCTCGCTTTGCTCGCCCTCATAATGACAACGCGGGATTGAATAGTTACATTTTTGGGTTAATACTTACCGTTGTTCTATATCTTTTACTATTTGTATGACTAAGTCTTTTCCTTTGACTAGTGATGATTCTGGTATAAATTCATAAATGCCGTGGAAGTTATAGCCACCAGCAAAGAAGTTAGGGCAAGGTAAGCCCATGAAGGATAGTTTTGATCCGTCAGAACCACCGCGAACGGCTTTAATATCTGGCTCTATGCCTATCTTTTCCATTGCTTCCTTGGCAATATCTATCATATACATCGTTGGAGCGATTTTTTCCTCCATATTATAATAAGTATCTTCCATTTCAAGCGTTAGTGCATTGTTGTATTTTTTATTTAGAAAGGCAACAATTTCTTTGAGCAAGTCTTTTTTCTGTTCAAATTTTTCTTTGCTATGATCTCTGATGATATAAGACATTGTCGTATCGACGACGTCGCCATTAAAGTCGGTTAGCATATAGAAACCTTCGTATTTTTCTGTCGTTTCTGGTCGCTGGTTACTTGGAAGCATAGCGTTTAGTTCCATACCGATTAATTGTGAGTTGACCAAAATATCTTTAGCAGAGCCTGGGTGAACCATTTTACCTTTAATTTTAATGGTGGCACTTGCGGCATTAAAGTTTTCATAGTTTAAGTCGCCAACGGCACCGCCATCAACAGTATAAGCAAAGTCGGCGTTAAATGTTTTGACGTCAAAAAGGTCTGCGCCCCTACCAATTTCTTCATCGGGAGTAAAGCCAACTTTTACAGTGCCGTGTTTGACTTCTGGGTTATTAATCAATTCTTCCATTGCCGTCATAATAATGGCAATACCTGCCTTATCATCGGCACCGAGAAGTGTTGTACCGTCCGTTGTAATTAGTCTTTCACCGACGACATCTTTGAGATAAGGGAATTCTTTTTCCGTCATAACGACATTTTCATTTAACTTGATATCGCCACCTTTATAATCGATAAATTGTGGTTTGACATCTTTGCCTGAAGCGTCAGGTGACGTATCCATGTGGGCAATAAAGCCTATTGTTAGGACGTCTTTGTCGGTATTAGACGGGAGTGTACCGTAGACATAGCCATGCTCATCTTGATAGACATCGGTTAAGCCGATTTCCTTCATTTCTTTAGCGAGATATTCACCTAAGATTAATTGTCCTTTCGTCGTTGGACAAGTTGTGCTACTTGCATCAGAAGTCGTTTCAAACGATACGTATTTTAAAAATCTGTCAACAATTTTCATGTGTTTTCTCTCCTTGGACATAAGCTTCGTTTGTTGATAGTGTATTGCAATCTGTCTGAATGACAGCCGAATATAATTGAATAATTCATATTTCAGCTCTATTATATCACAATTTAATAAATATAAATAGTTAAAGATTAGTTTTTAATTTGGTAACTATTCAGTTAACCTGCATTAAGATACCTACGTCGTCGCTAAAGCTTCTTCTTTGTATGACAATGCGGTTGACTGAATAGTTATTTAATTTGTTTTAAAGTGGTACTTTTTGCGGTATATTTAATAGAGAGAGATAATTAATACAAACAAGCCGTAATATATCTTTTTTTGTATGATACGGCTTTTGATTGAAAGGATAGATTATGCGAAAAATTAGAGCAGTATTTGTAAGACATGGCGCTTCAAAAGCGAATGAAATGGGGCAAATGGCAGGAAAAACTGACGTTGAATTAGCAGGCAAAGCGGAAAAAGAATTATTAGAATTGAAAAAAGAGATTGATTATCCAACTACTGATTTATATTTTAGCTCTACGCTAAAGAGGGCAAAGGCAACGGCAAAAATTTTATATGGTGATGATGTCAATTTGCGTTGTATGGCGGATTTTGCCGAAATCGATTTTGGTGAATTAGAAGGCATCTATTTTTGGCAGGCAGATTTAGACCAGGTTTTTGCTAATTGGTATGATAAAAAAGTGGAATATGGCATGGAAGAGTTTGACATTTTCACAGCGAGAGTAGATAGAGGGTTAAAGGAATTATTAGATATTGTTGTAGCAGAGGATGCTAGTTCGTTTACTTTAGTTAGTCATAGCTGTGTTATGAGGCAGATTAGACATGGCATGGAATCCTTGGATAAGGAAGAATTTTTAAATTATCGAAAGAAAAACGGGCGTGGTTTTATTGCTGAGCTTATCTACAATGAAGATACTAGAATTATTGTTGTAGAAAAACTAATAGAATTTTAATATGGGAAATAATAAAAGTTACTTTCTATGCTAATATTGTTAAATAATAAATTGACAAAATAATTAAAAAAATGAAAAAATTATGAAAAAAATACCGTTTTCCTCTTTGCTTTTTAGTCGTTTTAGTTTATAATAGTGAAGAGGTTAATTTATTGTAATGAATTTTATTATTAATAGTTATAACTATTTAGTCAGCCCACGCTAAAAGCGTAGGAAAACGTTTATTATAAATTGATTAAATAGCTATAATAATAATAAGTTTATTGTTACTATAAATTCCTTCCTATTTTGGCTAAAGTTAAGATATAAGGAGGTATTAAAATAGTATGGAAGCTTTAAGTAAGATTGTAGGTAGTATTAATAGTTTTATATGGGGACCAATTATTATTGTATTCTTAGTTGGTACTGGTTTGATTTTAACTATTGGTACTAGGGTGATACAATTTAGAAAAATGGGTTACGCCTTTAAATTGTTATTCTCTAAGCAAGATATGGGTGAAGGTGACATCACGCCATTCCAAGCGCTTATGACCTCACTTGCGGCAACTATTGGTACAGGTAATATTGCTGGTGTTGCTCGTGGTGTATTCTCTAATGAAGCTGGTTTAGGTTCTGCTCCTATTGCTCACGCGGCTTCTAAAAATGATGACCCAGTGAAACAAGGTATTATCGCTTCACTTGGCTCATTCCTCGATACAATCGTCGTTTGTACAATGACGGCTTTAGTAATTCTTACTTCTGGTCTTGTGACAATTGGTGCCGATGGTGTCATGTCTATTACCGATAATTTAAAAAATGCAGCACTTACAACAACTGCTTTTCAACATTCATTTGGTTTATTTGGTGCTTTTATCGTTAGTTTTGGTTTAATATTTTTTGCCTTTTCAACTATTTTGGGTTGGTTCTATTATGGTAGTAAATGTATAGAATATATTGCTGGTTATAAGACAATTCAAGTTTACAAGGGCATATTTGTGTTATTAGTCTTTATTGGAGCGTTTTATAAATCAAGTTTAGTTTGGGATATTTCTGATACCTTTAATGGTGCTATGGCAATTCCTAACTTAATTGCTTTATTATTCTTGTCACCAATGGTATTTGAGATGACAAACGACTACGATTTTGAGAAGAATAAATAATATATAAGTGTAACTATTCAGTCAAGGGTCAAAAGTCGTGTCATTCTGAGGGCTTTAGCCCGTGAGAATCTTACGGTTTAGTGTAAAATACTCGCGTTAAGATACTCACGTCGCTTCGCTCCTCTGTATGACAACGCGGATTGACTGAATAGTTACATATAAGTATTTCAATAAAAAACAGACCTATAATTTTATGGGTCTGTTTTTTGTGCACTAAATAATTTTTTGTTACTGAAACTGAAATATATTGCAATTTTTAATTAAAAAAGTATTATTCCGTTTCAATCGCGTGTATAAATTTTAGTCAATCTGTAGAATTTTCACATCACTTCGATATGAACTTCCCGTTGGAAGCTTCGCTTCCTTTGGTCAGTCGCGCTAGCGCGCTCAATGCCAAAATTATGAAAAATTAATTTAAATGCAAGCATTTAATTGTTTTTTCATGATTTTGTCGCTCATCGCTGTTTAGTTCACGGAGATTCTCACGGGCTAAAGCCCTCTGAATGACACGGCTTGAATGCTATTTCGTTTCAATCGCGAAAAAATAGCTTAATCTTGTTGTTGCCACCAGTCTTTAAGTCCAGCGATGATTTGTTGGCTAGTTGTTCCGTCGCCATAAGGGTTTTTAGCACTGGCGATTTGTTGATAGTACTTTTCATCGCTTAAGATTTTGTTAGCGGTATCAATGATGTCTTCTTTTTCTATACCAGCAAGGACTATGGTACCTGCCTTGACTGCTTCTGGTCTTTCTGTTTCTGTTCTTAAAACGATGACTGGAATATTCAGTGCGGGCGCTTCTTCTTGTAATCCGCCAGAATCTGTCATAATCAGATGCGATTGTTGCATTAGGTTAGCAAAGGGTTTATAAGATAATGGTTCGATTAAATGGACTCTTCTATTCTCATCTTCTAGTTTATCGGCTAAAATTTCTTTGGCGATTGCCCTGACTTTAGGATTTAAATGAATAGGGTAAATTACTCTAATATCTTGATGTGTGTCAACTAATTCAGCAATTGCTGAGAAAATTTTACGCATTGGTTCGCCGATATTTTCTCGTCTATGCGCCGTAACTAAAACGATTTTTTCTGGTGCGTCTACCCACGCTTGTAGTTTTTCACATTCAAAATCGTAGTTTTCTTGCGTAATTAATTTAATCGCATCAATACTGGTATTGCCCGTTACATAGATGAATTTTTCTGAGATATTTTCTTTAAGTAGATTATCTTTATTCGCTTCTGTCGGCGCGAAGTAAATATCACAAATGGTATCGATTAAACGTCTATTCATTTCTTCAGGGAATGGTGAATATTTATCGCCACTTCTTAGCCCTGCTTCGACGTGACCGACTTTATAGCCTTTGTTAAATGCAGTAAAGGCAGCAGCAAATGCCGTTGATGTATCGCCATGTACAAGCACAATATCGGGTTTGACTTCATCTAAAACCTTATCAAAACCGACTAACGTTTTATTCATGATGTCGATTAGCGTTTGATTAGGCGCCATGATATTGAGGTCATAATCGGGTTTTAGTGAAAAAATTTCTAAGACTTGGTCTAGCATTTCTCTGTGTTGTCCTGTGACCAAGACTTTGCTATCTATCCATTTTTCTTTGGCTAAAGCTTTGACTAAGGGTGCCATTTTTGTCGCTTCTGGTCTAGTACCAAATACGGATAAAACTTTTAAGTTTTTCATAGTAGCTCCTTTTGCAATGATAAAAGTTAACTGTCAGAGAACACAGTTAACTTTTTTTTAGACTGTTTTTAATTGGAATGGAAATCATAACAAGTGCTATTATAATTGCAATTAGCATCTCTATCCATTTACTTTGTGATAAGAATACGACGGCTAAGCCAAAGAGTGAATTGATTAGGTAAAGAAATAGTACCGTTTTTTTATGGCTAAAGCCTAAATCTAAAATTCTATGGTGTAGATGGCCTCTATCGGCTTCAAATGGACTTTTACCGCTAGCTGTTCTTCTGACAATAGAGAAAAAGGTATCAAAAATTGGGATACCGAGTGCTAGGACAGGGACAAAGAAAGTAAGCGCCGTTGTTATTTTTAGCGTTCCTTCCATGGAAACAGCAGCGAGAATAAAGCCTAAAAATAAAGCACCTGTATCGCCCATAAAAATGCGGGCAGGATTAAAATTATAAGGTAAAAATCCTAAGCATGCGCCAGCGATAATCAGTGAAATCACGGCAACTTCTAGTCTGCCATTAGTAAAGGCGACATAAGCGAGTGTAAAGGCGGAAATTGTACCTAAACCCCCCGATAAACCGTCTAATCCATCGATTAAGTTAAGGGTATTGGTGATACCGACAACCCAAATAATCGAAATAAGTACGCTGATAAAGTCATCGACAATTATCATTTCGCCTAGATTGAATACGTTTGTTACGCCGTAAATTCTAATACCTGAAAAAATTAATACGCAGGCAGCGACTATTTCTGTTATAAATTTTGTTTTAGCGGAAATAGGGGCAATATCATCGATAAAGCCTATTAGTATGATAATCAGTGAGCCGACTAAAATTCCTAAAACTTTTGTCAGTGGATAATCGATAAAAAATAAAAAACAGAGAATGACGGCAAAGAAAATTGCCAAGCCTCCCAAACGTGGTATTGGTTTGGTGTGTACTCGTCTTTCATCTTTCGGAACATCAATTGCACCGACGTGATTGGCAGCTTTAATTACTATTGGTGTGAGTAAAAACGAAATTGCCATTGCGGTCAACATCGGCGCAAATAGTTTTATTAATAAGTCCATTACATGGAATCTCCATTATTTTGTGCCAAATAAACGGTCACCTGCATCGCCTAGTCCTGGGACAATATAAGCGTGGTCATTTAATTGTTCATCAATTTTTGCAACGTAAATATCGACATCGGGATGTTTTTCTTGTAAAGCTTTAATGCCTTCTGGTGCAGCGAGTAAGCAAACAAACTTAATATTTTTGGCGCCTTTATCTTTTAAAAAGCCGATGGCAGCGATAGCCGAACCACCTGTTGCAAGCATAGGATCGACGACGTATAGTTCTCTATCTTCTATATCTGAAGGTAGTTTACAGTAATATTCAACTGGTTCTAGTGTTTCAGGGTCGCGGTAAAGACCGACGTGTCCAACTTTAGCTGTTGGTAAGAGGTTAAGAAAACCATCAACCATACCAAGTCCAGCTCTAAGAATAGGGATAATACCTTGCTTTAAACCAGAAATTGTTTTGCCAATCGTTTTAGTGACAGGCGTTTCAATTTCTATATCTTCTAGTGGAATTTCACGCGTTACTTCATAAGCGAGCAAGAGTGAAACCTCTTTGACTAGTTCACGAAACTCTTTTGAACCAGTGTTTGCATCTCTAATCACGCTGATTTTGTGTTGAATTAGTGGGTGATCCATTTCAAAAACTTTACTCATAATCCTCTCCTTTGGTATTATCTATGGTTATTTGTTTAACTATTGCCTTAGTGATTATTCACTTAAAAATTTTCTTCTAATTCTGTTATCTTATCAATTCTTCTTTGGTGACGACCACCTTCAAATTCTGTTTCAAGATAGGCTCTGACAATGCGTTTTGCAAGGTCTTGTCCATGAACTCTGCCGCCGAGCGCAATCATATTGGCATTGTTGTGCATTGCCGTCATTTCGGCAGAATAGACATCACTCGGTAATGCGCAGCGTATACCCTTGACCTTATTTGCTGACATCATAATGCCTTGCCCCGAACCACAAATCGCAATACCTTTGTTGCATTCGCCTTGAGCGACAGCTCTTGCGAGCTTTGCGCCGTAATCGGGATAGTCGACAGACTCTTCACTGTTTGTTCCATAATCCTTGACCTCGTGTCCTAATTCCACTAAATAAGGCTTTAAAACCTCTTTTAATTGGTAGCCACCGTGGTCACTGGCAATTCCTATAATCATATAAACCTCCATTAAACTTTATTATATATAAAATTGAACAAAAATGCAAATTAGTTTTTTAGTAAGAATTTATAATATTGTGTGTAATTTAAATAGCATTATTTCGTTTCAATCGCGACAATTAAGCTGTAATATTATCGTCTCGCGTTAAGATTATCACGTTGTCGCTAGCGCTCCGCCTCATAATGACAACGCGAGAGAAGTTATGGATAACAGCATGGAAAAAATGGGTTTTTATCATAATATTTTATGACTAGCGGCTTTGAGCAATCGGTTCATCACCGCTAGTCCTATCCCAATCGGCTCCACCGCCTGAACCAAGACGATTTGATAGCCATTTTCATCGGCAGAGCGGAAATGACTGTATAAATTGTGCGCTAAGCTTTCTGCATCTTCTTTAATTACCAGTATTTTATCGCTTTCAAAATTATTTTTTATTGCTGTAATTTGTTCATCGTTATAGCCATTGTTTAATACATAGACTTCAGCTTTTGGCGCATAGTGTCTGTATTTCATGCCAGGGGCAAGTGGTTTTACTGTCGTTTTTTCGCTTAAGAGCGTTTGGTCAAGTTTTGTATTTGGTACTACGGCTTTTAGCATTTCTAGCGTAATACTTCCTGGTCTTAAAATTATTGGCTCTTTTCCAATCAAACTGACTACTGTTGACTCTATACCAAAAACGTCTGCGTTGCCTGTTAATATCATATTAACTTTGCCGTCTAAGTCAGAAATCACGTGTTTTGCCTTCGTTGGACTAGGTGAGCCTGATAAGTTAGCCGATGGCGCTGCAATCGGGACTTTTGCCAATTTAATAAGTTCTCTTGCCTCTTTATGTGCTGGCATTCTAATCGCTACGGTATCTAGTCCTGCGCTGACGATATCGGGTACAATCTTTTTCTTCGGAAAAATCAAGGTTAAGGGTGCAGGCCAAAAAGTCTTGATTAACACTTTGGCTGTGTCCGAAATTTCTCTGACTAGTAGCTCTAATTGCTCGATTTCGGCTATATGTAAAATCAAGGGATTATCAGCTGGTCTGCCTTTAGCTTTAAATATTTTTTCGCAGGCTTTAGTAGACAAGCCATTGGCACCGAGTCCATAGACTGTTTCTGTTGGAAAGACGACGGTGCCATCTGTTTGAATAATTTTTGCTGCTTTGGCTAGCGATGTTTGTGTAATTTCTTCAATGATAGTCATAAAAACCCTTTATTTTGCCGCTTTAATGCTCAGTCCAATTTTTTGTCTTTGTGCTTCAATAGAGATAACTTTGACGGTGACGATATCACCTGTGGCGATAACATCCGTCGCTTTTTTGACAAATTTATCGCTGAGTTCAGAAATATGGACTAAGCCAGCTTGTTTGAGACCAATATCGACAAAAGCACCAAAATCGACGACATTTCTGACCGTGCCTTTTAAGACCATGCCAACGCTTAAATCGTCAAATTTTAAAATATCACTTCTCAGTATTGGCGCAGCAATTTCATCACGTGGGTCTCTTGCTGGTTTATCTAGTTCCGTTATCAAATCTTCTAATTTTAGCATGGCAATATCTAGCTGATTAGCTAATTTTTGCATGCCATATAAGCGCGCCTTTTCTTTCGCGCTAGGGGATAAATGCCCAATATCTTTGGCATCAATTGCTAAAATCTGCATTAATTCTTGGCAGATGTCATAGCTTTCGGGGTGAACAGCAGTATTATCTAAAGGCTGTTTGTCATTTTTGATTCTAAGAAAACCCGCTGCTTGTTTAAAGGCGGTTTTTCCTATACCCTTTACTTTTAATAAATCTTTACGACTATTAAAGCCGATGCTATGTCTGTAATCGACAATTGCTTTGGCGGTTTTACTATTTATGCCAGCGATATAACTGAGCAAGACTTCTGATGCGCTTGCTAAATTGACGCCGACACTATTGACGGCATCTTCTGTGATGCCTGTTAAGACTTCGCTCAATCTTTTTTGATTGACATCGTGTTGGTATTGACCGACGCCAATGGCTTTCGGGTCAATCTTTACCAGTTCAGAAAGCGGGTCTTGCGTACGCGCACCGATAGAGATGGCACCTCTGACAGAAACATCGATATCGGGATATTCTTTGCTCGCTAGACTAGAGGCAGAATATACAGATGCGCCCGCCTCGCTGACGATTATGTATTGAACTTTTTTCTTTGCCTTCGCGATAGTGTCGGCAACAAATGCCTCTGATTCGCGGCTAGCCGTACCATTACCGATGGCAATTAAATCAACTTGATATTTATCGATTAAATCTAAGAGTATAGCCTCTGATTCAGTAATTTTATTATGCGGTTTTGTCGGATAAATTGTAACATAGTCTAAGAATTTACCATTATTTGCCAGTACGGCGAGTTTACAGCCCGTTCGGTAGGCAGGGTCAAAGCCTATTACTACTTTATTTTTAAGTGGTGGACTTAGGAGTAATTTTTTTAAGTTAATGGCAAAAATATTGATAGCTTGTTCTTCGGCATTTGCCGTTAGGGCAGTGCGGAGTTCTCTTTCTAAAGAAGGCAAAATTAAACGGTTAAGCGCATCTTTTAAGGCTAAACGCATAAAATTGTTGTTTAATTTTGTTTCTACGCCTTGTTCTTCGGCAATTGCTAAGGCATTATCCTTATCGACTTCAAGTTTTACTTTTAATTTTTTCTCTTTTTCGCCTCTATTCATTGCCAAGATTCTATGAGCAGGGGTTTTGCTAGCGTTTTCGCAGTAATCATGGTAGATTTCATATAGATTTTCATCATCTACCTTACCCTTGGCACTGATAATAAGAGCATTTTTCTCGTAGAATTTACGCAAAACTGCTCTTAAATTTGCCATTTCAGAAAAGTTTTCGGCAATAATATCATTGGCGCCTTGTAATGCCATATCGATGTTTTCTATCTCGTCTTTGACGTAGTCTTGAGCAATTTTTTCTATTTCTTGCTCGTCGTTTAGAAGATAAATTGCATTGGCTAAAGGCTCTAGACCACGTTCTTTAGCTATCATTGCCCTTGTTCTTCTCTTTGGTTTAAACGGCAAATAAATATCTTCTATCGTTGACAACTTGTCGGCTTTAGCGAGCATGGTTTTAATTTCAGGTGTCATTTTACCGACTTCTGAGATTAAACGCTCGACCTCTTCGCGCCTTTTTTCTAAGGCTCTAAGTGAATTTAATTGGTCGCCTAATTGTCTGAGCGTCGTATCGTCGATTCCGCCTGTCACTTCCTTACGGTAGCGCGCGATGAAGGGAATGGTATTGCCTTCATCTAGGAGTTCTATTGTGCGCTCGACTTGTCCTGTTTTTAATTTGAGATTTTCCGCGATAATTGCTGCAATTTTTTTCATAGTCACCTTGTTTATTGTTATTATTTGCTTGATTAGTCAACGGTGTCATACTGAGGAGGGCTTTAGACCGACGTGAGTATCTTACCGTTGACAATAAAATTTTATTATTAATTATTATTCTGATTTAAGTAGGCGATCATAAATTCGTCGAGGGCGCCGTTCATGACGTTGTCGACGTTGCCGTTTTCGACATTTGTTCTATGGTCTTTGACCATTTGATATGGTTGGAAGACGTATGAACGGATTTGGCTACCCCATGAGATTTCTGAGTAATCGCCTTGTATATCTTCAATTTTTTCTTTGTGCTCACGTTCTTTTAAATCGATTAGTTTTGCTTTGAGCATTTTCATTGCCGTATCTCTATTGCTGATTTGTGAGCGTTCATTTTGGCATTGAACGATAATGCCCGTTGGCAGATGGGTAATTCTTACAGCGGAATCCGTCGTGTTGACGTGCTGCCCACCAGCCCCTGAGGCTCTGTAAGTATCGATTTTAATATCTTCGTTATTGATGACAATTGCTTCGTCATCGATGATTTCAGGCAAGACGTCGACAGCGGCAAAAGAAGTGTGTCTTTTACCCGAAGAGTCAAAAGGGGACATCCTAATTAGCCTATGCACGCCTTTTTCTGATTTGAGATAGCCGTAGGCATTGTCGCCTTTATAAAGGATGCTTACACCCTTGATACCCGTATTATCATCTGGTGTATAGTCTAAAATAGTCATTTTATAGCCGTGCTGTTCACCCCATCTGAGATACATACGGTATAGCATATCTGCCCAGTCCATGGCATCGAGTCCGCCACTACCAGCGTGAATTGATAATATGGCATTGAGATTATCGTATTCGCCATTAAAACGCGCTTCAAGTTTCATTTTATCGAGTTTGGCATCTATTTTCTTTATTCCTTGCTGAAATTCTTTTTCCATAGAATCGTCTTTTTCTGCAAGGGCGAGTTCTGCCATGATTTCCAATTCTTCTAAATCATCATTTAAGGCTTGATAATTATCAATGACAGTTTTTAATAATTTTTGTCTTTGTAAAATTTGGGCAGATTTGGTTTGTGATTGCCAAAAATCTGGCGCTTGAATTGCGCTTTCTAGTTCTGTTAGTTCACTTTTTTTAGTAGCGAGGTCAAAGTGAATCACCCAAGTCTTTCAGGCTAGCACGAAGATTTTTTAACTCGTGTTGTCCTTGTTCAAATACTAGTATCATAGTACATCCTTTTATTCAGCGCTATCTGTATTTGCGCCATTTTTACCACAGCATTTTTTGTATTTTTTACCACTACCACAAGGGCAAGGGTCATTTCTACCGATTTTTTGTTCTTGTCTGATAAAGGTTCTGCCCTTCGCTGGTGCGCCAGCATTTTGGGCTTCGTTTAGTCTTCTTTGAACTTCTTCCTTATGTGAGGATTCGATTTTAGCTGCTTGTGTATTTGTCGTTTCCATCGATACGCGGGCGTGGAAGAGCAGTCTGACGGTGTCTTCTTTAATCGAATCTATCATTTCGCCAAACATTTCAAAGCCTTCGATTTGGTAAGCTTTGATTGGGTCTTGTTGACCAATTGCGCGTAAACCGATACCTTGTTTTAGCTGATCCATTGCATCGATATGGTCTATCCATTTATCGTCGACAACTTTTAAGAGAATATAGCGTTCGATTTCACGCATTTTATCTTCTGGTATTTCGACGGTTAGTTCTTCATAACGCGTTTTGACATCGTTTAAAATTCGCTCTTTTAAATCATCTATTTTATCATTTTCGGAATCTGTTATCTCGTAGTGTTCGCTGAAAAAGACGTAGTTTAAATGTTCTTCCATCGCGTTGATATTCCAATCATCAATATAGATGGAATCGCTAGTATGAGCGCTGACGATGCTAGCGACGACGTCTTCTGCCATACTCCAGATATAGTCCTTAATATCTTCGCCGTTAAGCACTTTTTGTCTTTCTTCATAGATGATACTACGTTGTCTATTCATCACATCGTCGTATTGTAAGACGTGTTTTCTGATGCCGAAGTTTCTACCTTCGACTTTTTTCTGTGCATTTTCAATCGAACGCGTTAAGAGTCCCGCTTCGATTTTGACTTCATCATCCATACCGAGTTTTTCAACCATATTTTGCATTTTTTCGGATAAGAACAAACGCATTAAATCGTCATCAAAGGAAATAAAGAATTGGGTAGAACCAGCATCACCTTGACGGCCAGCACGACCTCTTAATTGGTTATCAATACGTCTAGATTCGTGTCTTTCCGTACCAATAATGTGGAGTCCACCTGCTTGTCTAACCTTTTCTGCTTCTGCATCGGTTTGTTTTTTGAACTCTTGGTAAATTTCTTGATATTTTGCTTTTGCTTCGTTGATTTCATCATCTTCATATTCTAAAGGTGAGTCAACTTTTAATAAAATATTTTCAGGGTAGCCGAGTTTACGCATTTCTTTTAGTGCCATAAATTCAGCATTGCCACCGAGCACGATGTCTGTACCACGACCAGCCATATTGGTAGCAATGGTTACAGCGCCAAAACGACCTGCTTGAGCGACGATTTCTGCCTCGCGCTCGTGGTGCTTGGCATTTAAAACCTCGTGTTTGATGCCTCGTCTTTTTAGCATGGAGCTAATTAACTCTGATACTTCAATCGTAATCGTACCGACGAGAATTGGTTGACCAGTTTCATGTCTTTCGACGATATTTTCGACAACCGCATCGTATTTACCTTTCATTGTTTTGAGAATGACATCTTCTAAGTCTTTACGGGCAATTGGTTTATTGGTTGGAATGACGACAACATCCATGTTGTAAATATGTGTCAATTCATCTTCCTCTGTTTTTGCCGTACCTGTCATACCAGAGAGCTTTCTATACTGTCTAAAATAGTTTTGTAGTGTAATAGTGGCTAGTGTTTGTGATTCTTTTCTAACTTTTAAGCCTTCCTTTGATTCTATCGCTTGGTGTAAACCGTTAGAGTAGCGTCTACCGTTCATTAGTCGACCAGTAAATTCATCGACGATTAAAATTTCACCGTCTTTGACGACATAGTCGACGTCTTTTTTCATTAAGAAATTTGCTCTTAAGGCTTGATTGATATGGTGGGATATTTCCATATTATCGGGGTCTGATAAGTTTTCGATTTTAAAATAGTTTTCCGCTTTGACAACACCGCTTTCATCGGTTAATACGATGGATTTCGCTTTTTCGTCAATGCTGGTATCTTTTTCCTTGGATAGCGTTTTGACGAATTGGTCTGCCTGCGCGTAGAGTTGTGTCGATTTGTGACCGCTACCAGAAATTATTAGTGGTGTTCTCGCCTCGTCGACTAAAATACTATCGACCTCGTCAATGATTGCGTAGTTAAGTATTCTTTGTACGCGTTGGTCAGCGCTGACGACCATATTATCGCGTAAGTAGTCAAAACCAAATTCATTATTGGTACCATAAGTAATATCGCAGTTGTATTGTTTTCTTCTATCTGCGCCTTTGACGTCATTGGTTAAACAGCCAACTGTTAAACCTAAGAATTCGTGAACTTTACCCATCCAATCTCTATCACGCTGAGCAAGATAATCGTTAACTGTGATGACGTGTACACCATCGCCAGTTAAGGCGTTGAGATATGAAGGAAGAGTAGCGACAAGTGTTTTACCTTCACCTGTACGCATCTCAGCAACTCTACCATCGTGTAATACGATGCCACCTAAAATTTGTACGGGATAGTGTTTCATTCCCAGTGTTCGCATTGCGGCTTCTCTTACTACTGCAAAAGCTTCAACCATGATATCGTCAAGGCTTTCACCTACTTGTAAGCGTTCTTTGAATTCTGGGGTTTTAGCTTTGAGCTCTTCATCGCTTAAAGCTTGCATTTTTTCGTCTAGCGCTTCAACTAGCGCTACTTTTTTCATTAATTTTTTAATTTCTTTATCGGCTAAGCGATTTGAAATCCAGCTTTGTAATCCCATAGTATCTCCTCTTATTTAGTTGATTTAATATTCTTAATCAGCGATTGAAAGGTTTGTCGCTGACAATCGCTATATAATTTATTTTAATAGCTAATAATATATAATTATACCCTTATTTTATGTCTAATGTTTTAACGAAAGTAATTTTTTTACTTTAAAAAAGCGTTTCTTTAAGAAACGCTAGCTTGCTAGTGGTAGTAGGAATTATAGGTGCCATAGCTCGCTAAATTGTTTTGCATTTCACTTTGTATTGTCCAAATAACACCAACAGCAATGAGTAAATCGGGAACTCCGAGAAAACTTGTGAACGGATAATAAGATGGTAAAATAATGGTCTTACCTAAAAATTTACTCCAATGATCGACATTACTAAGTAAGATATAATTGCTGATTTCACCATTTTGTATTGCTAGTTTCATTGCGGATAGTTTTGCTGTTGTAGCAACATCAGTTAGATTGATTGGCATTTTATAATTATTAAAAAAGAGGACTGTTAAGTTTAAAAAAATTCCAATAAATACTATTGGCATACCAGCTTTTTTAATATTTAATAGGACGACAATCGCAGATAAAATAGCTCCAGCTAGTACAAATAAATTCGTATTTTCTTTAATAAAGGTAAATTGACTTAAGAAAAAAGGTAATAATTGCAAAATAATTGCTAGGGCGATAAAAAGTCCACCTTTTATACTGATTTTTTCTAAATTATTTAGCCTACCACCACGCAATAAGCCAATAATTATACCTAAAATTATAACTTCTAGCCACATAGTTTCTCCTATTCAGTAAATAAAATTCGATTTAAAGCATTGAAAACTGCTTTTACGTAGGATTCATGTAAATGGTCGCCGACAATAGACGTTCCTACTAGTGGATATTCTTTTTTACCGCAAACTAAGGTTAAAACGACAGTAGCGACTACTATTCCACCGATATCGTTGACGTTGGAACCTTCTAATACGATGTGCTCATCTTTTTTAATATGACAACGTATGGCTTCAAGTGTTGCTTCGGCTACAATTCGAAAATCACTATTTCTAGTAGATACGCCACTATATCGACCTTCGTATTGTATATCTTTATATTGGCAGGTAACAATTGCTGATAATATGTGTTCGACGCGTTTTACTTCGACTGATTTATAGATGATTCGTTCAGCTAATTTACCTTGAGAATCACTTTCGATTTGAGCGACGCTGATAATCCTATGGTCAATTCTATATTCGAATTTTGCCGCTAAAACAGATTGAACATCTTTAGAAATTTGCTTTGGATGACGTTTCGAAGTAGCTAGAATATGACATTCGACAATTTCATTTTCATCATTTTTAATTAGTTTAGATGAATGTACAGCTTCGATTTTTTCAATTGCATTTTGCATTTGCATTAACAACTTGGGGTTAATATCCATACTTTCTCCTGAGTGTAATTTAGTATTTATTTCTAAGATTGTATTCTTGTCTTATAACTATTCAGTCAATATGTAAAACCGTGTCATTCTGAGGGTTTTAGCTCGTGAGAATCTTATGGTTTAGTGTAAAATACTCGCGCTAAGATACTCACGTCGCTTCGCTCCTCAGTATGACAGCGCTCGACTAAATAGTCACCTTGTCTTTTTTAAATGGTATAGTATATTCCTTTTTAAATTATAGCATAAATTGACTTGAATTAACATAATAACTTACAAATAAAATTTGTAGAAGTATCTATTTCTATTTGCTTTAGTTCTAAGAAACGCTTGCAATAAGTATTTAGTAAAGGATAATCTTTGGTTTTTAAAAATGATGCGTAAAAATCATTCGCTAAACTTGTACTTTGAATAGCATTATCGCTGTAAGTTATTTCTAGCTTATCTGCTTTTTTTTCGATTTTAATATTAATTATTCCATTTTCATTTTGCTGGAAGTTTTCTGATAAAGAAAGTGTTACTAGGTAAATTAATAGCTCTTTTAAAACTAAAATATCGATTTCTGTTTCGAGTTTGTTGTCGATAGAGAGCTCAATAACTTGCTTTCCGCTACTAAATAATGGGGATAGCGGCCTAAGTATATCAGTAACGATTTTTTGAATATTTTCATTGTATTTTTGAGTTTGATAGTCCGTTAAAATCCTTAAAATTAAAGCCTGTTCCGCCATTAAAAAAGCTGTTTTACGTGCGCTATAAGTAGCGTTTTGCTCGACTGCATTACAAAAATTAACTAAGTCATATTTTGCCATACGTTTTTCGTCTAAAAGTTTATGTAGTCGTTTTGCTTGTGTTTTTAAATTTTGATTGGGCATATCAAAATTATTACTAATAGCGAGTACTCTTTCTGCATTAAATTCAGCAAATTCTAGCGGTTCAATTAGTTCTTGTTCTTCTTGTTCTTTTAAAATTTTAGTTATTTTTGCTAAGAGGTCATCGTTATTAGCTTCTAATTTTTGATTTAATTCTAATAGGTTATCTCTTTCAGCAATTAGTGTTTGTTGTTCTTTTTCGCCAGCAACTTTTTGTTTGATTCTATCTTCACTAACAGGACGGATAGACAGAAGATAACCTTCACCGTATTGCACGCTTGAATAGGATTTTATATTACATTCAGCGGTTTTAAGTAGCCCACCTTTTGTTTTAAAGGAAAAACTTTCTTCTAATAAATTAATATCTTGATAAAGTTTTTTGCAAAGCATTTCAAAACGTGGATAATCACTTTTTGCCATAATGGCAATTGAACGCGCGTTAATTAATTCTTTCGATTCATAACCGAGGAAATCTTTTATTGTTTTTGATATGTACTTAATATCGCCATTTAGATTGATGAAACAGATAACATCAGCGAGATTATCAAGAAGTGAGATAATTGCTAGTTCTTTAGCTACTGATTTTTTTTTGTTTGTGAGGGTCTGCTCTTCCTCTTTTTTTATCTCAGCTTTTTTTTCTTTTTCTTTATTATCTATTTTATTGAATTTAGTTGTTAATTCTATTCTTTTTTTCATGGCTTTACGTTGTTGAAAAAAATTATAGATGGTGAATAGTAAAGTTGTTAGCGCTATTATTAACATAGAATAATAAAAAACGGGTGCGCTAGTCAAATAATAAGTATGATTAATTGTATTCATTCGTTCTCCATTTCCAAACACTACTATTATTATATAACTAGCGCTAATTTTATGCAAGTAAAAAGCGACTGTTTTAGTCGCTTTATTGAAGTTTTTATAAAATTTAGTTTAAGTAAGCGTATTTATCAACTCTTTGTGCAACTTTTTTAGAATAGCTAGTTTGGTAGGTACCATATTTATTGTAATAAGCTTTTAGATTTGATGGTCCACGATTATATTCGCTTAATACTTTATGAATATTTTCACCATGTTTATCAAATAGTACTTTTAAATAACTAGTGCCTAGACCAAATTGGTATTCTGTTTCAAAAATGCGATTAGGATCATAACTCAAATTAATATTTTCTCCATATTCATTGGCAAGCCATCTTTCTGTGCTAGGAATAATTTGCATATAGCCTCTATCATTGGCGGAACTTACCATATATTTATCAAAGTCGCTTTCTGTTTCTATTAATGCTAAAACGAGAGAGTTAGGGATATCGAATTTATCCGTATACTTGACTAATACATGTGCATCCTCTAATGATAAAGGAGTATCTTTAGCGATTTGACTTGCTTTTAGTGTTAAATCATCGCTGTCTTCTAGCGTTTTTAAAACGCCGATTAATAATTTGTCGACTTGCGGTTTTATATCTTCGCTATGGTATAAAACTTTTAAATCGGCGCTTAGTTGAGCATTGGCAATAGCTTGATCGGCGATAATTGCAATGTCTGATTTGACCATAGTTAATGGATAATCGATGACATTAAACACGTTTTCTTTTGTTGTAAAATTATTTTCTGATTCAATTGTTGTTGCATAGCTTATATTAAATGTTAGTGAATAGAACGATATCAATATAAGCAATAGTATCTTTTTGTGCATTACATCTCCTTTAATTTATATTTTAAATAAAATGCCTACCACTTATACATAAAGTGATAGGCTAAAGCTATTTTAAAGCTTTTTACTAGAGAGTTCAAGTATATATGCACTATTTAATATTAATGAAATATTTTTGTAATCTTAGTTTGAGTTAACTATTCACTCAAGCCGCGTTGTCATACAGAGGAACGTAGTGACGTAGGTATCTTAACGCGGGTTTAGTAGTAAAGCCGTAAGATTATCACGTTGTCGCTAGCGCTCCACCTCATAATGACACGGCTTTTACTACTTGACTGAATAGTTACGTTTGAGTTAACTAAATCGTTGTGTTTTATAATTTTTTTGGTGCAGGAAGTAATGCTTTTGTTTTAATATAGCCTTCATCAAAATCGTCTTTTGATATTGGTTTGCTAAAATAATATCCCTGAATTAACTCTAAATCCTTACTTTCTAGGTAGTTGAGTTCATCTTTTGTTTCCACACCTTCTGCAACAATTGCTAAATTTAGCGTTTGACACATATTGATGATCGCATTGAGTAAATTAGTTGCTTGTTGATCTGTATTCATACCACGAATAAATGATTTGTCAATTTTAACTAAATTGATTGGTAATTTGACCAAATAGCTAAGCGATGAATAGCCTACACCAAAATCATCAAGAGCAATTTTAAAACCTAGATTTTGTAGAGTTTGCATCTTGATAATACTAGAATCAGGGTTATTTAAAATCGAACGTTCTGTTAATTCTATTTGGATTTTATGTGGATTAATATTATGTTTTTTTATCGTGTTTTTGACAAAAGTAATATAATCATCACTTTCAAAGGTAACGGCACTGACGTTAATAGATAACACGATATCATTTGTCCAAATGGAAAGTTGTTTACAAGCTTCTTCGAAAACATAATAGTCAATTTCTTTAATATAGCCACTTTCTTCTGCAAGAGCAATAAAAATTTCTGGGGAAATAAAGCCCATCGTTTTATTTTTCCAACGAAGGAGAACTTCTGTTTCTTCAACGTGATTCATTTTCACGTTGATAATTGGTTGGAAAACGAGGAACATTTCATTATTTTTTATTGCTTTCGTTAAATTATTTTCGATTTCTAATCGGCGTTTCATATTAGCGTGGCTATCTTCGTTATACCAACGCCATTTCATATTTGCGTCTTGTTTAGAGAGATTGTTGGCATGAGTAACATTTTTTATAATAATATCGATGTCACTAAAAGCTGCATTATAACGAAAAATTCCTATAGCATACTTGATTAAAATAGTATTTCTGTTGGCAATGAAAGGTTTGCTCAATGTTTGTGAAATTTTTTCCATGAAAAATTCACAACTATTTTGACTAATATCTTTCATCGAAATGAAATATTCGTCACCACGTCCCTTATATAATTTTGCTTGCTCGCCCACCACTTTTTCTAATCTTTTTGCTATTTCGATTAATATTTTATCACCTGTTTTAACGCCTTGGAATTCGTTGATTTTAGAGAAATGATTAATCGAAATTAATACTAAGGTGTCATAGCAATTATATTTTTTTTGTTTTCTTTCTATTAACTTAGCGCGTAAAATATTGGTATTAGGAAGATTAGTTAATTTATCATAAAATGTTAGTTGATTTATTTCTTCCATTAGTATATTAAAACTATCAGATAAAGTACCAATTTCATCGTTACTTTTATAATGGGAACGAATGTTTAAATCACCTTCTGATGCAGCGATAAAATTATTTGAAAGTTCTATAATTGGGTGACTAATATTATCACCGACAAAAAGTGCTGTCATCAGTGCGATAAAAACAATAAAAGCAGCAAAAATCAGATAATTTTTTCGGATTTGATTGATAGATGCTAAAGCTGCATTCTTGTCAGCGGTAACATAAATTCTCCAATCGGTAGATTCAATTTTATTAAAGGCTACAAAGAAAGTTTCTTTATTGAGTTCATAATTACCAAAACCATTTTTTTTGTTTGCGTTGTATTTATAAAAGTTGATAATATTACGATTTTGAATTTTGTTTTCTGAGAAAATATCATCAGCTTTATTACTTTCAGTAAGCATGATATCGTTTTTATGCGCAATAAACTCTCTTTTACTGTTAATAATGTATGCATAACTACTAGGAAAGGGCATATCTGTATTAATTAGATAAGATAGTTTATCGGCGTCGATTACACCCCTAACTACACCGACAACATTTGGTCCCTTAATAATAGGGATGGCTATATCTATTGAAGCTTTGTTCATTTCATCATCAATAAAAATATTACCAAGATATGTTTTACCGTGCATGGCAACGTTGAAAAAATCATCGTTATTTTTTAAATATATTTTATTATTGACATAATCAAAACCGTTAGCATCGATTACGCTAATTTCTGTAAAAAGTTCATTTTTATATGATTGAATAAATGCTGCATATTCGCGTGGGTCTAAATTTTTTAAATATTCGTTTCTAGCAAGTGATTTTAAAACACTTACGTTGGATTCTATTAAAGAATGGACTTGCTTTGATTTAGCGATAGCACTTTGTCTAAGCGTATTTTCAATTTGAACAGTCACGTTTTTTACTACATTATCAAAAATATAATAGGCTGTTATTAGCGTGAAAAATACTAGTAAAGAAAAAATCAATAATGTAATTTTAGTTTTTAAATTCACGGATTTCATAATAACACCAATTTTCTTTTAAATATTTATTAAGTAAATTTATACAATGAATTTTGTAACTATTCAGTTAATATACTAAACCGTGTCATTTAGCTTGCATACACGAGCAACAAGCTTTGGCTGGTCATAGCCTACGGCTATTGCTCGCCCATGCGTCCTGACTTGTGA
>PDWI01001044.1_pt1 | contig 44932 bp, 39 predicted proteins | sample 1430891 | NCBI WGS metagenome assembly PDWI01 (sample SAMN01162508, study PRJNA174530) | Oral metagenome, whole genome shotgun sequencing project. | biome: Marine environment; feature: Marine mammal; material: Swab sample of the gingival sulcus; isolation source: swab sample of gingival sulcus...
AGCTCAGTTTCCCCCTTACTTTAATATAAGAACCACCGCTAGATGTCTTAACCCATTCTTTCCATCCTTTACCACAGAAACCAGAACCACTGAGTTCAACGTCATTAGAAGACACCATACTAATGGAGTTGAGCAAATCAGGGACATAACCTGTTAGATAAACTGGACTGATTATATTTCCAGTCAGTTTCCCATCTTTTATTTCCCTTCCCTTTGCTGCAATACATTGAATTCCCCAGTTTTTAGGATCTTCCATACCTGAAAAAAGTCCTTCGAGCAGATAGCCTTTTTTTACACTAGCTATCATATCTTCTAGCTTGTCATCACCCGCTTCAAAGAAGGTGTTTGTCATTCTAGTATAGACTTTTCTCTTGTAAGACTCTCTCTTCCCATTTCCTGTAGATGTAGTGCCTAATTGTATAGCTGATAGTTCATCACACATTCCAGTCTTAAGAATCCCTTTTTCTATAATTAAGGTGTCAGCTCCCAGTGTCCCTTCATCGTCAAATAAGTAGCTAGATACCTCTTTGTATGCTGTAGCGCCATCATGCATAAACACTTTATCAGACGCCACTCTCTTATCTAAATATTCAGCCCCCTTCGCTCTTTTTTTGACGAACATATCCATTTCAGCTCCATGACCAAACGCTTCATGTGCAATAAGACCGGTAAAATCAGGGTCACAAATGATGTCATATTCTCCCGGTTCTACCCGCTTACTATCCAGTAATTCAACGGACCTTCTCGCGGCCTCTTCAATGGCATACCTGTTGTCACTTATTATTTCTGAACCCCCTAACATGGATTTAGATACATAATCATATTTGTTTGACTTCCCATCACTTGATACTGCATAACACATAGTGTTTGAATAAGCATAACTTTGATACAAATCTCTATTCTTGGTTAAAAACATCTTATTTACTTGAGTAACTTCTAGTGTTGTTCCCATAAAAACTATTTTGTCATGTTGCTCAAACACATCCTTCATGTTTTTGCTAAGTGTATGAATGATTTCTTCTGGATTATCATCTTCTGGTACGTTTTTCACTTCCGCTATAAAACTCTTTTCACATTTGTCATCTTTAGGGAGTCTTTCATATTTCAGGTTTTTATCATGATAATCAAACGTACTTCTTTCCTGCTCTACTACTCTTCGAACTTTATTTATAATACCATTAACATCTAGATTATTAAAAGAGTACTCGCTTACGAAGCCCTTATCCATCACCCTAATAACAAATCCTCTCTCAACTGTTGGAGATGGGGCTATAGATATCCCACTTGTAAGCACTTTATATACAACTCCCTTAACATCTGTTCCTAAAATAGAAACATATTCATATTCTTTTGAAAGAATATCAATTATTTCCTTTAGATACTCTTTATTCTCCATTAAAAATTTTGACGCTCTTAGCTTCACTGTCACCTCCTGTTTACAGATACATTATACTACAATCTATAATATATCAACGAAATAAAAAGCTCTTGTGCCATAAACACAAAAGCTTTAAATAATTACTTAATCAATCCATATAAGTTCTTAGGATTTTCAATCTCTGGAATAAGCACCACTTTTTCTCCAATATTTTCTTTTTCTGCCACTTCATATATATAGCGAAGCATTGAATAGTCTTCTATTGCAAATCCTACTGAATCAAATATCGTAATATCACCTTCTTTTCTGTCGATACCACCATTCTTAACAACATCACTCATATGTATCACTTTAAAATCATCATCCATATGTTGGATTTCGCCTTCTATTCTGCTTTGAGCTTCAAACTCCACATACACATCACCCATAAATAGGATCTTACTTTCCAGTTCCGTTTTCCCTGGACAATCTCCTCCAACAGCGTTTAAATGCATTGATGGTTCAATCATATCCGCCGTAAGAATAATAGCAAATTTCTTATCAGCAGTTACCGTAGTAACGATATCACACCCCTTACAAGCTTCTTTTGCACTATCATATTTTATTAACTTAAGCCCCTCTACATCTTTTAAGTTTTCCATTAGTTTTTCTGTTGCTTTTGGATCTATATCATAACAATGAATTTCTTCAATCCCTAAACATCTATGGAAACCAAGTGCCTGAAACTCACTTTGTGAACCATTCCCTATAAGTGCCATTTTCTTAGGATTCTTTTTTGCTAAATATTTAGCCGCAAACACCGAAGTAGCTGCCGTACGAACGGCCGTTAAAAGTGTCATCTCACTAAGTAGTAGTGGATATCCTGTTTTTACTTCTGCAAGGAGACCAATTCCCATTACTGTTAAAAAATTACTCTTTGGGTTTTCAGGATGCCCATTAACATATTTAAACGTATATATTTCATCGTCACCTATTGGCATAAGCTCGCACACACCAAGCTCATGGTGATGAGCTGTTCTAGCCATTTTTTGAAAATCATCAAATCGCGCAAAATCAGCTTCAATGTAAGAAACCACTTCTTCAATAACGCTTGCTGCGCCTTTTTTCTTTAAAAAATCACTAGCTGACTTTAAATCAATATACCTTGTCGTTTTCTTCATAATCATATCCTTTCAATTCGTAGCTTTCCGGTTAATATTTTAACACTATTTAACGTTGTTCGTCAAATTGATTTAAGTCTAATGCTATGATACAATTGACGTTGAGAAGAGGAGAATACATGGGATTATTTAAAAAGTTTTTTGGCGCTGTAAGTAATAAAAAATATAGAAAAAATGAAAAGGCAACGCCGCTTACTTTTTCAGAACAAACTGCACTAAATATTGGCGCAATAAATGCTGAACAAGTCATGTGCTACTCAAATAGTCTAGAAACAGGTCTTTCAAAGACTGATTTATATGATAATTTAAATAATTTCTATGAAATATGTGATAGCAACTCAGCCTATCAAGTGTTAGATACCATCTTAAATAGAGGAGACGCTCTTATTTTTGAATCAATCAAAAATTTTGTGGCCGGAACTTCTTCTAAAATAGATGATTCGTTCTTAGAGGATAAAGAACATGTCAATTCCTACTCTTTTATAAACAATTTAAAAGAAACAACTGATGATCTGCTGAAATATGCATATATTAGAACGCCAATGGATTTTAATAATTTGAGCATTTTGTCTTGGGATATGGGCAGGCTTGTTCTAATCGCGAGATGCTCGTATGAACTTGATTATATTTCAAAAGAAGACGCATGGAAATATATAAATGAAGCCTATGATAAATGTCACTATCAATATACAAATTGGACAGAGTTTTCAAAAGGCTATATTGTAGGTAGAGCGATGAGATTCGGCTCTAATATTTCTTTATATGGGATTATGGATATTTCAAAAGGACTTCTTGTGGATACGGATAGTCCTTGGAAAAAATATCCTTTATAATAAAATTAAGGAGGTTTTTTTTATGGATCCAAAGTTAATAATGATACCAGTGGGGCTAATTATCGTTGGCGTAATTGTTATGATTGCGCTAAACAAAAAAGCTTCTAAATCAACTGGTAAAGCACAAAATGTAATGAGAGATTATGTGCTTAACGAAATACCTACGCTAAAGGGTGAAAATTTCAATGTTATAAACCTTTTAGAAGATGCTGTGAGCCCAGAACATATTTGGGTAGTAGCGTATAGTGAAAATGGAATGTTTTTTATCCCTTCAAAGTCAAATCCTATAACACAAACGATAAAAAGATTTGAAGATATAAAACCTATTTTCGATTTAAGAAAGCAAATTGCATCAAGTATTCTCGCAGGCAACAAGTCAGAGAATATAGACTATGTACCATTTTCTTCTATAACTGATATTCAAATGGATGACGGTAAAAAGTCAATTAAGATATCAATTGGCGAAACAACTAAAAATCTTAAATATCAGTTAAAAGACTGTTTTGGTGCAGATCAAGAAACAGAATTAAACAAACTCTTTTCTTATCTTAGACAATAAAAAAGTGCTATAGAACCCTTACGGTTTTATAGCGTTTTTTATAAATACTTCATTATTTCTTCGGTGGAAGTGGTATAAATACACTGGTTTTTCTTTTATACTCTTCCCAGTCCTCTCTTCCATCATATTTTTTCTCAAGCAAAGGTACTCCCGATACAAAGAGTATGAGTAGCGTTATTGTCAAAGGACTAAATATCAGCCAAAGTCTAGTCATATTGGATATTGCCATAAAATATATCCCCCACCACAAAGTAACTTCACCAAAATAGTTGGGGTGGCGAGTATATTTCCAAAGACCAGTTGTCATTAATTTCCCCTTATTTGATGTATCGGATTTAAACACTTTGAGTTGATAATCCCCTATGGATTCAAATAGAAAACCTATTATCCAGATAACAATACCAAGATATGTAAAATAAGAGAAGTTAACATCTCCATATATATTGGTGTATATATAGCTAAACCCTATAATAATATTTAGTACATACTGAACCACATACATCCTAAAGAAAAAATATAAATCAAAGTTATTTCCCTTGTAATTCTTTCTGTACTCCTGATATCGATAGTCTTCTTTCGTATTTTTTATTCGCTTTAGTAGATGAATTGTTAGTCTAGTTCCCCATATGATGACAAGTGCTGTCGTAATAAGCCCAATTGCGCTTTTATTTCCTATAACATAGGATACAACCCCTGATACAATAAAACCTAAGCCCCATATAATATCTAAGAAATCGTGTTTATTCTTTCTTTTTGCCATTAAGAATGTTATCAAAAATAATAAGAAAACAAAAGAAAATACTATAATTAATTTCATTTCTCCTCCCTTAAAACGTATCCGATAGCAACGCTTCCTTTCCCTGAAAAAAGTTTTATAACGGAAGATATCTCATCAATATATAACGGTTCTTTTCCTACGATATCAGTAATGTCATCTGCTACTTTCTTAGCTAGCTCATAGTTCTCAGAATGCACCACTGCATAGCTCTCAATTTTATCCCCTACATCTTTTATTTTTTCTAAGAGAAGTTTTTGGTTCTTCTTCTTTGAAAAAGCAATCCCACTAGTAATTCCCTCCCCCTTAGAATCAATAGAGATGAGTGGAAGAAATCCAATAAATTGTAAAAATTTTCCTATTTTCTCATTAAGTCGACCAGATGAAACCATCCCTTTGAGATTAGGAAGGCTAACATATATTTTAGAGCGTTTTATGACGTCCTCTACTTTATTTTTTACATCCAGCGCACTGAAGCCCTCTTCGATACATCTTAACGCATAGTCAACAACTAACCCTTCCGATACAGAGTTCTGTTTGGAATCAATTAAGTAGACGCTTGAATCAGATTGTACATCATTTATTACTTCGCGAAAACGATGATACATTCCTGACATTTTAGCTGATACTGTAATGATAATGATATCATCATAAGAATTTAAAATCGGCTCTAAAAACGCCCTCACCTGCATTTTATTCGGCTGAGATGATGACGCCATTCCCGGATGAATCATTGTAGGTAAAACAGTAACTTTGTCTTCATATGATACATCATCAACTAATATATTTACTGGTAATAGATATGTATCATTAGTTAATCTACTGCAATCAATATCAGCAATGCTATCTATTACAAGCGCAATCTTATGATCATGTTTTTTTGTAAGTTCAAACTGAGAAATCATATTGTCTGCCTTACTCTCAATTATGGTTCCCTTATCATATAATTTCTCGATTACTTTAGATGGATTATTTGTATGAATATGTACTCTTAACATATTCTCATTTTCTGAGATAACGACACTATCACCCAAAGCTATTAAACCACTCTCTACCTCTGCTCTATCAAAATGTGCCCCCTTCTTTAGTAGCACTTCAGTGCAGTATCTGTTTTTTATATCATATGTTTCTATTGTCGTTTCATGTCCAATACGCTCAAGCTTTTTAAAAGCAAGACTCTCACTTGGCTTATAATCAACAACTCCATTGATAAGCATTGGCATAAAGCCTTCAATAAAATATAAAAAGGCCTTTGCTCCAGCGTCTTCGGATTGCATTTTTCTCTGAACTTTTAATGTGTATTTGGTTTTTTCTACGGAATTCTTTAACTCTGGATATGCTTCTTTATATATTTGATGAAGGGACTTATTAGGAGAAAATACTTTTTTTAAAGAATCAACCCATATTCTAATTACTGTAATTATGGTGCCTTCAACAGGATTTTCTATCGCGCTATTGGCATAGTGTTGTCCATTTTGAAAACAAGTAATTAAATCATCGGTCGTCATCACATCTTTATTTGGTGCAAAAGTAGAAAAGCCATAAAAAAACTGTGAAAAAATCGCGCCAGAATTACCCCTCGCTCCTATAATCGCTAAATTACTGACTTGATTTAATACATCCTTTATGCTTCCTTCTGACATCAAATCGCCAAGTATTTTTTGCATAAGATGAGACAAGTTGTTGCCAGTATCTTTATCAGGAACGGGAAAAGCATTCGACTCATTTAATAGGTCTCTATATTCTGAAACTCTTTCAGCACCTGCAAGTATTCCACTATAAATATGTTCTTTTAATATAACCTGTGAATTTCTCATTACCACACCTAAAATTTAAAATACTCAATAATCTTGGTTCCTATAATGGCCGTTATGGATGTCACAAATGTCCCCCACATAAGATCGACAACAGTAACGATAACTGGCCAGTTTTTAAGCGTTGCCTGATTGGTTAAATCATAGGTAGCATACATCACAAATCCGAGCAGCGCTCCGTATTTAAGTGCGTAAATGGTACTACCAGATTCAATCGCTGGATTAACAACGAAAAGAAGCAATGCAAAAATATATACAAAGTAAAATATTAAAGCAGCTATCCAGTTTACCTTATCGGACATTAAATGTCCAATATTTGATTTGTAAAATTTAGGTGCTACAAAACCAAGCCAAACTAAATCAATAATAAAAAATGCAAGAAATAAAATAAAATAACGTTTCACCATTATTCACCTCCTATTATATCCTGCCACTTAAATTATATCATATTTTTAATATATTTGCATTGATACTTATAATTTATTATAGTGCTCGTTGTCTTTTGAGAAGTACTATATTTATAACCATAAATGCTATAAAAAATGAAGTGAGTATTATGATCTCATATTGAACACGAGACACATCGTAGCCTTTTAACATCACTTTATTTAGCGCATCAACGGTGTACTTAAGAGGAATAATACGGCTTATCGATTGCCAAATTCCAGTTAAGTCAAATAGACCACACAAAAATATTTGAGGCGTTATAATAGCTGGAATAAACTGTATTACTTGAAACTCACTCTTTGCAATCGTAGAAAAAAGAAGTCCTAAAGATAAGGCTACTAGTGCGGTAATCAGGTTTATAGTCACAACGCTAAAAACACTTCCCATGACATGAACACCAAGAATGTATATCACGTAAAAACTTATGAAAAGCGTTTGTATACTAGCTAAAATTGCAAAAGAGATGATATATCCAGCTATAATTTCATATCTTTTTATAGGTGTTGTTAACATCTTCTCTAACGTACCTGATGTCCGTTCCGATAAAAAGTTTATTCCACCTAAAATATAAACAAAAACAAAGACTAGCACACCAATAATAATATAACCAAACTTATCGAAAAATGTTGCATCATCATATCCATATACATATTCATATTGTATGGATGGTTTTTCTAATTCTGGAAGCTCTATACCAGATGGAATGACTTTATCAAAATTTGCTGAAAAATGATCTTCAAAAACGTCGGCAATTGACTTGCTAACAAGATATCTTGCCTTTTGGCTCTTAGTAAAGTTGGAACCATCAAGAAGCAAATTGATATGTTGTAGTTCGCTATCAGCATCGATCATCAAAACAAGGTCTTTTTTATCCATTGTTTCTTTATCATTTTCTTTATCAACAGCGAAAAACTCAATCGTCTCACCTTCACTATTAGCGATTATTTTTGTTTCTATCTCCGATGGTGCATGAATAATACCTATATTATAATCATAGTGAACTTCTTCATTGTTTATTAAATAAACTAATGTAAATATCACAAGCGGCGCAATTAAAGTAAACGCAACGGTCCTTTTGTCATTTGCAAACTGACGGAGTATCCTCTTAACTAAAGCAACGGTTCTCATCACTACCTCCCACTAGTTTTATAAATACCTCTTCAAGATTGGAAGATGAACATCTTTTCTTTAATTCAGAAGGACTCCCATCCGCTAGTACTACTCCCTTTCTCATAATTGCTACCGTATCACACTTTTCCGCTTCCTCCATAATATGGGTTGTAACTAAAATAGTTACCCCCTCATCTCTAGACAGCTTATATAACTCAGACCATATCTCTACCTTCAGCATAGGGTCAATGCCAACTGTTGGTTCATCCAGTATTAAAACTTTTGGTTTTGCTAGTAAAGCGATTGCTAGAGCCAGTCTTTGTTTCATCCCTTCAGAGTAATGTCTCACTAACTTTTTCAACTCTTTATCTAATGTGACTAATTGTGATAATTCTCTTATTCTAAGTTCTAATTCATCCTTTTTTATTGAGTACAACTTTCCAAAAAAGATTAAATTATCGTATCCTGTTATATTTTCATATATCGCTGTTTTTTGAGCCATATATCCTATAGAGGTAAGTATTTTCATACTCGGTACCGTTAGACCCATTACACTTACCTCCCCCGTATAATTTGAATGTATACCAGAGATCACTTTCACAAGTGTCGTTTTTCCACAACCTGAAGGTCCTAAAAGGCCAAATATTGTACCACCTTCAACCGTTAAATTGATATCACGAACCACTTTCTTATTGTCATAAAATATATTTACATCACTGACAACAATATTATTATCTATCATAAATCCCCTCCCAATTGAATAGTACACCATAATATGATACATTTAATATACCAACAGAGTGTTGGTATATTAATTATATCACCGTGAAAAATAGAATTGTACCATCAATAAACACAGAAATGTCGGAGGTCCCATGAATAACATGAAACAACATATAATAGATACTTTTATTGAATTAAGCAAAGACCATAAGATAAATAAGATATCTATAAACTCTATTGTACAAACTGCGAAAATAAACAGAAGTACTTTTTATTACTACTTTGAAGATATTGAAGATCTGATAAATGAATTGGAAAAAATAATTCTCTTGGAAATAAATGAGATACAGAAAACTTTTTATAAAATACTACTATTTGGAATAAATAAAAACATCATTAAAACGATAGAAGACTTCTTGTATCGCAATGAACATTTGTTAAGCATCTTTGTACTAAAAATAAAAAACAATGAATTTATAGATAAAATTGTCGATCAGTCACTTAAAAACCTTGCTTTAATAAGCAAATTAAAATTAAAGAAATTTACTACAAAACAAGAATATGCAATGAAGTACATAATAAACGCTCAGCTTTGGCTAATTGCCTACTGGATTGAAAACGGAAAAGAAATTCCATTAGAAGAACTAATAAAAATGAGCAGAGAAATGCTTACAAAGGGCCCTATAAGACAGTTAGTAGACTTACATTACTTATTTAAATAAATCTATTCTATAATTTATAATTTTTATTAAAAAAAGTGCCTTTATGACACTTAATTTTAATTATTCAGCTGTTCTTGCAGATAGTTCTTTATCAATAAATAGTATTGATCTTGGCTCTCCATTTGCAAATTTTACTTTGTCAACAAGTGATGAAGCATTGTCTTCTTCTTCAACTTGTTCATCGACAAACCACTGTATAAAACTTCTACTAGCATGGTCTTTTTCTTCCATCGCAAGATCCATTAGTTCATGTATTGATTTTGTAACAAACTGCTCGTGTTCGTAAAGCGCTTCTACAACATCAAGTACTGTTTCCCATTGTTCTTTAGGTGCTTCAATTGTTTCAAACTCCATCTCTCCGCCCCTACTAATGAGATAGTTATATATTTTATAACCATGTCCTAATTCTTCTTTGGCTTGGATTCTCATCCAATTAGCAAAACCAGTTAAACTCTTCTTCTCGAAAAAACTTACCATTGATAAATAATAATAAGCTGAATAGAATTCCTTATTCACTTGGTCGCTAAATGCCTTTAACATTTTTTTATTTACCATTATTCATACACCTCAAACATATCTTTGCCTACGCCACAAACTGGGCACACCCAATCATCCGGTATATCTTCAAAAGCAGTTCCTGGTTCTATTCCACCATCTAAATCCCCTTCAACAGGGTCATAAATATAATCACATGCAACACAAATATATTTTTTCATCTGTCCTCCTATGGATATATAATACCCCTTTTTATATAATGAATCAATTAATATATACTCTTTTCTTTTTGTTCTTTCTAATTTATAATTATTATTAGGAGAGTAATTATGAAGTTTATATTATTGATTTTATTAAATATATCTGCTGTGTCAGGCGTACTTCTCAATTCAAAATTTTTTAAAAGAAATGATTTTTTTTATTACTTTACCAATATCAGCAACACGCTTGTTGCTATATACTATGTATTTGAACTATTTCCTAATAACCCTATAGGAAATAAATACATACAGTTCACCATAACAATGAGTATATTAGTGACATTTATAATATATCACTTCATAATATCTAAGGATACTAGAGAGAGAAAAGATCCGGAAGAAATGAAGGATTATAACAGCATAGAGAACAGACTTGTTCACTACATTACACCATTTATTGCTACGCTTTATTATTTAATATATGCAAAAGAGAGTATCCGTGTGAGTGAATCAACTCTATGGCTAGTCTATCCATTCGTTTATACTTCTACCATGTTTATCAGAGCTAAATTTGGAACAAATATCCCTGATAGAGATTCCAAATACCCTTATGATTTCTTAGATGTTGATAAAAATGGTGCCAAAAAGGTAGTTATAATTTCAATAGCTATGTTTACTTTTTTCTTAATATTAGGTATCATTATGTCATATGTAAAATATATATTTTTATAGGAGGCTATACTAAATGAAAAGAATTGTCGTTTTTTTAACCCTAATTGTAATGATTTTTTCCATAACTGCTTGCAGTGGTGCATCTGCAGATTATAAAAAACAAATTGACGAATTAAATCAAAAAATGAAGTCAAAAAATGAGGAAATAAAATCTCTTAAAGCAAAACTAAAAGAATTCGAAACAGCTACTTCTGATGCGAAAGCTAAGGAAGAAACGATTAAAGAAAAGAACAAACAAATCGAAGAACTCAAAACAAAAATAAAAGAACTTGAAGAAAAAAAGAAAAACTCACAAGAAGAAGCGAAGCAAAGCAATCGCTACAAACACAACCAACCACTTGATACTCCTGGAATGGTAAATGTCGATGGTTACATTGAAGCCAATACAATAAAAAATCCAAACATACTTCAAAAAGTAACAAAAAAATCACTTATCAACAAATATAACTGGCTACCTGATGGTTACGTACCTGATGACCTGGTAGAAATAAAATCAAACACAGGCTACCAAGAATATTTAAGAAAAGAAGCTGCAGAGGCATATGAAAAGTTAATAAAGGATGCGGAAGCAGAAGGTATAAAATTTGTGGTGTTCAGTGCTTACCGATCGTATGATCTGCAAAATGAACTTTACACAAACGCATATAATAGAAGCCCAGAAGACGCTATTCGAAGTGTTGCCTATCCAGGTTCCAGTGAACATAGCAGTGGACTCGCTATGGATATAAGCTATAACGAAGATTTTCCTGATGACTTTTATTCTACAGAACAGGGTAAATTCTTAGAGAATAACGCACATAAATATGGATTTATCCTTAGATATCCAGAAGGGAAAGAAGAAATCACAAACTATAAATACGAGTCTTGGCACTACCGATATGTCGGTGTTGATATGGCAACGGAAATAAAAAATAGAGGCATAACACTAGAAGAATACTATGGAACCGATAAATTCGAATAAAATAGCAGATTAGCTGCTATTTTTTATTTTAATATTTTTACTGTATAATAAACCACACCATTAAGCCCATGATCCTTATAACTATTTTCCCACTTCCATTCGCACTTTTTAATCTCATATTTTTCTATCTTCTGTTCTTGTGCCCACCGTTCTGCCTCTTCAGGCGTTTCAAATAACATGTCACTGTTTTCAATAATTGGTATCGGTTCATACTGTTCTTTCTTTTTTACTTTTTCTTCTTTTTTAATATCTACCGTTTCTTTAGGCTCTTCTTTTTCTACAGTATTATTACTTATCTTTTCATTGCGTTGAAATAAAAACAGTAGCGCAATAAGAATAATGACCACTACTACAAGTATTCTATATTTCATAACCACCTCCACTATAAAAGATAACATATTACCATGAAAAGTGATTTGAAAAACAAAAAGTTTCCTAAATGAAAAAGCAGCACTTTGGCTGCTTTTTATTACTCTAATGTATAATCCATTTGAGACATTCTTACATAGCTGAGATATCTTTGTCTTGCACTAGCTTTTGCTTCTTCAAATAATATCTTTGCTTCCTCAGGGAATGTGTTCTCTAAGATAGTGTATCTTCTCTCACTTTTTAAGAATTCAATAAAGTCCCCTTTAGGTTCTTTTGAATCAAGGACAAATGGATTCTTCTTTTGTTCCGCTTTTCTTGGATCAAATCGCCATAAATGCCAATAACCAGCTTCTACAGCTAACTTTTCTTGCCTTTGACTCTTACCCATACCATTCTTAAGTCCATGAGCAATACATGGTGCATACGCAATTATTAAAGATGGTCCATCATAGCTTTCTGCTTCTTGAAGCGCTTTAATATATTGTGCTTGATTTGAGCCCATAGCAACTTGTGCAACATAGATATGTCCGTAAGTTGTAGCAATCATACCCAAGTCTTTCTTCTTCACTTTCTTTCCTGATGCAGCAAATTTTGCTACTGCTGCAATTGGCGTTGCTTTCGATGATTGTCCACCAGTATTAGAATAAACTTCTGTATCAAATACAATAACATTGATATTCTCACCTGATGCTAGAACATGATCTAGTCCACCATATCCTATATCATACGCCCAACCGTCTCCACCGACAATCCAAACGGATTTTTTAAGTAGATAATCTTGGTACTCTTTCACAACGTTAAGACTATTTTTATGATCTTTCTTTCGAAACTTAAGATCTGTAATTCCACTCATTATATCAAGTGCAAATGGTTTCGATGCTTCAAAATCTTCTTTATTTTCTAACCACCCAGTAATACTAGACTTTAATTCCTTTGATATATCAGCTTCAAGCAGAACTTCTAAGTTTCTAGAGAGTAATTCTCTATTGCTTTTTATTGCTGTAGCCATACCAAAACCATACTCGGCGTTGTCTTCAAATAGTGAATTCGCCCAAGCAGGTCCCTTACCATTAGAGCCTTTAGTGTAAGGCGTCGCTGGCGCTGAACCACCCCAGATTGATGAACAACCTGTCGCATTGGCGATTACCATTCTATCACCATAAAGCTGAGTGATTGCTTTCATATATGGTGTTTCTCCACAACCAGCACATGCTCCTGAGAATTCAAATAATGGTTTGTTAAACTGAGAGCCTTTCACAGAGAACTTGTTCATGATATCTTTCTTTTCTGACAAAGCAATTGCAAAATCCCAGTTTGGCGATTGCGTTTGAACTTGCTCACTTAATGGCTTCATGACAAGTGCCTTGCTCTTAGGCGCAGGACATACATCAGCACAGTTTCCACAACCAGTACAGTCAAGTGTAGATACTTGAATTTTGTACTTATATTTCTCCATCCCTTTGCCCATAGGCTTTATGGTATTATATGATTCAGGCGCATCTTTTAATTCTTCTTCTGTTGCAAGAAATGGTCTAATTGCCGCGTGAGGACAAACAAAGGAACACTGATTACATTGAATACAGAATTCGCTTTGCCATTCTGGCACATTCACAGCAATTCCCCTCTTCTCGTATGCAGCGGTTCCTGCTGGAAAAGAACCATCTTCTCTACCAACAAAAGCACTTACAGGAAGGTCATCGCCTTCTTGTCTGTTAACTGGTCTAAGTACATTTTTGATAAATTCAGGGTCTTTTGACTCTTTCTTAACTTTTTTATCAACTGCCTTAGCCCAACTACTAGGTACCTCTACTTTAACCAAACTCTCAAGAGATTTATCAACTGCTGCATGGTTCATAGCAACAATTTCATCACCTTTTTTACCATATGTTTTCTTAATTGCCTTTTTAAGCAAGTCAACGGCTTTTTTAAATTCAATTACCTCTGCTAGCTTAAAGAAAGCTGTTTGCATTACCATGTTAATTCTTCCACCAAGACCAACTTCCATAGCGATCTTCGTTGCATTAACCGTATAGAACTTAATATCATTCTTAGCAATATAGTTTTTAATCTTAGCAGGTAGATACTTCTCTAATTCCTCTTTGTCCCACTGACAGTTAAGTACAAAAGTACCACCTTTTTTAAGACCTTTCAGTAGATCGTATTGGAAAACATAAGATTGATTATGGCATGCAATATAGTCTGCCTCATCAATTAAATAGGTTGACTTAATTGGCTTTTCTCCAAATCGCAAGTGACTTATGGTAATACCACCACTCTTCTTAGAGTCATAAGAAAAATAGCCCTGAGCATACATATCTGTATTGTCTCCAATTATTTTAATAGCGTCTTTATTCGCACCAACAGTACCATCAGAACCAAGGCCCCAGAATTTACATCTTACCGTACGCTCGTCCTCTGTTACGATGTGCTCTTTTGGCTCAAGTGAATGGAAGGTAACATCATCCGTAATTGAAATTGTAAAGTGATTCTTTGGTTCTTTTTCTTTTAAGTTATCAAATACACTTAGTATGTGAGATGGTTTGGTATCTTTTGAACCAAGACCATATCTACCTGAGAATATTTCAGGTGCGTTTTTTCTGCCATAAAAAGCACTTTGAATATCTAAATATAAAGGTTCTCCAGGCGCTCCTGGTTCTTTTGTTCTATCAAGAACTGCAATCTTCTTAACCGTTTTTGGTAAAACGTCAAATAAATACTCTGGCACGAACGGTCTGTATAAATGAACTTTTATAACACCAAGTTTTTCTCCCCTAGCATTTAAGTAATCAACTGTCTCTTCTATCGTTTCAGTCACTGAACCCATTGCAACGATAATATACTCCGCATCTTTTGCCCCGTGATAATTAAACGGTTTATACTCTCTTCCTGTTAGTTTACTAATGTCTTCTAAATATCCCTTCATGATTGCAGGAACCTTGTCATAATATGGATTGATTGATTCCCTAGCCTGGAAGAATATATCCGGATTCTGTGCTGTACCTCTTGTTAATGGATTCTCTGGTTTTAGTGCTTTCGCTTTCCATGCTTCAAGAGCATCATAATCTAATAGCTTCTTATACTCATCATACTCAACTAATTCAACTTTTTGAATTTCATGAGATGTTCGAAAACCATCAAAGAAGTGTAGCACTGGTAAACTAGACTTAATCGCTGTTAAATGTGCTACCGCAGCGAGGTCAACAACTTCTTGTACCGATCCCGATGCAAGCATTGTAAAACCAGTTTGTCTAGCAGCCATAACATCAGAATGATCACCAAATATACTAAGCGCATGAGTAGCAATCGCTCTCGCAGATACGTGAAAAACTCCTGGAAGAAGCTCTCCAGCCATCTTATACATATTTGGCACCATAAGTAATAACCCTTGAGACGCTGTAAATGTTGTGGTTAAGGCTCCCGCTTGAAGCGAACCATGAACCGCACCAGCAGCGCCACCCTCCGCTTGCATTTCAGTAACAATTACTGGTTGACCGAATATATTTTCTCTTCCGTGCGCACTCCACTCATCAACATGTTCTGCCATTGGTGATGAAGGAGTTATCGGATAGATAGCAGCAACTTCAGTAAACGCATAAGCCACATGAGCTGCAGCTGTGTTACCATCAAGCGTTTTCATCATTTTCTTCATTTTCCCTCCTAATCTTCTTATACATTACATAAAACAATACTATGTTATCACGTTTATAACCATTCGTATAGTATTAATTATTTCTTTTCAAATTTATGAAATACTTTTTTCCCTTTTTTAACCATTGCGTACGACTCTTTAAAATCGTCTTTGCTTACCTTTAAATAAGGATCTTTTATCTTATCACCATTAAGGGATAAGCCATTTTGCTTTATCAGTCTTCTTCCCTCACTTTTAGTAGCTATTAGGTTTGCTCTTAACAATAGTTCTAACCATTCTATACCCAAATCTGCTTCATTTACTACTGTTGTTGGTGCATTATCAAGATTGCTACCCGTTGAGAAAAGCGCTTTTGAAGCCTCAAGTGCCTTATCTGCCTCTTCTTTTCCATGAATCATAGCTGTAATCTCATACGCAAGGACTTCCTTCGCCTTGTTGATTTCAGAACCCTCTACATTGGTTATTTCTTCTATTTTATCAATATCAAGTAGCGTAAGTCTTAATAAATAGGTCTTCACCATTACATCTTCAACATTTCTCCAGTATTGGAAAAACTCATATGGTGATGTCTTTTCTGGGTCTAACCATACAGCGCCTTCTGCTGTCTTGCCCATCTTTACACCATTTGATGTCGTAAGAAGGCTAAAGGTAAGACCATATGCTTCGCCTTTTTCTAGCTTTCGTATTAGCTCTACCCCGCCTATGATATTACTCCACTGATCACTTCCGCCTACCTGAAGGGTACAATGCTCCTCTCTATACAAATGCAGAAAATCATATGCCTGCATAGGCATATAGTTAAACTCTAGTAATGTAAGTCCCTCTTTCATTCTCGTCTTATAACTTTCCATCTGAACCATTTTATTGATAGAAAAATGGGGCGCATAATCCCTTAAAAACTCTATATAGTTAAGCTTTGTCAACCAATCTGCATTGTTTACCATAATCGCTCTATCATCGCTAAAGTCAATTATTTTTGATAATTGAGCTTTTATACACTCTGCATTATGATCTATTTTCTCCCTTGTCATCATTTTGCGCATCTCATTTCTGCCGGAAGGATCTCCAATAAGCGTGGTTCCACCGCCCACAAGAATTACTGGCCTATGACCTGCATTTTGAAGTCTTTTTATTGCAATTAAATTTAAAAAATGTCCTGCCGTAAGCGAATCTGCTGTTGCATCGATTCCCCAGTAAAAATTTAATTTTTCATTGTTAAGTTTTTCTTTTATTTCTGCTTCATGTGTTGTATCAGCTAAAAAACCTCTTGCCACTAACTCATCATAAATGTTCATGTTACTTACCTTTCCATAAATTCTTCTAAATTTATTATGTCTTTTAAAGCTCTTCTCGTATTAGAATTGCCACTCACTTCTTTTGCATGAACCATTGAACTGATTATTGCTTCCTCCACCATTTCAACCGTCGCTTTAAAAATGATATCCATATATTGCGGGTTAAGATAACCCTGTTGATATATTCCTTTTTTGCTCCTAGCATCCACTCTATTGGTTGTACTAAGCGATACTACAATCTCTCCGCTATTATGCGCAGAGTATGAGCCTGTCTTTGCAATCGCGCTCTGAGCTCTTCTTGATACTCTATTTAACTGACTACTTGTTAGAGGTATGTCCGTAGCAATAACAATAACGATGCTTCCCTTATCAATGCTCTTTTCTATTTTTTCATCAACATAATTCTTTACTCTCTTTCCTTGAAGAGTGAAATCATCAAATGTCCCAAAGTTTGAATTTAAAATACATCCAAGTGTATACTCGCTGCCATCAATTTCTACGATTCGTGATGAAGAGCCAATACCGCCTTTCAGTGAATATGTGCTCATTCCCTTCCCAGCGCCAACATCTCCTTCTTCAAATTCTACATTAACATTATGTAGCGCTTCATATACATCCTCTTCCGTGATAGGAAAAGAATACGTATCAGATAAATATGCATCATTACATTCAAGTACCATAGGGCTTATGGTCATACCATTTTCTTTAAGCCACTGAGACCGTTCCACTCCATATTTACTGAGTGCAACCATAGCGGTTCCTAAAGACAATGTGCTTGTCATTATAATCGGTGTTTCAATATTTCCAAGCTCGCCTATCTGTATAACACCAGCACATTTAGCAAATCCATTGATTACATGAGATCCTGCAACGATTTTGTTATCAAATATATTATCTTCTGCAGGTATTATTGCAGTTACACCTGTATTAAGGCCGTTTCTCGTTATCGTTTTATGACCAACCTTTATTCCCTTGACATCTGTAATCAAATTTCGCTTGCCCTTTTTAAAATCTCCTATTTTAAATTCTAAACCCATTATCATTTACCTCTCTAGACACAAAGTTTGTCAAATACTATTATATATGTTTAAAGCCTATTTTTCAACGCATTATTAATATAATATCAATTATTTAACGTTTATGATATAATAATAAAAGGAAAAGATATTTACACACAATATAAAAGGGTATATTATCATTGTAAGAGAGGTTTATATGGATATAATTTTTGAAAATTTACCTATTTTTTGGCTAATAATGACGGTTATATTTTTAATCATAGAAGCTTTGACCGTTTCTTTAACCACTATCTGGTTTGCAGGTGGTGCCGTATTAACAATCATTTTATCGTTCTTTGTTGATTCATTTATAATTCAGGTCATATTCTGCACGATAATATCTGGGGTACTTCTTATATTTACAAGACCAATGCTTAGCAAAAATATAGACAAACAAAAGATTAGAACGAATGTTGATAGTTTAATAGGTAAAACAGGATTTGTTACGGAAGCAGCTAGTAAATTTGAAACTGGACAAGCTAAAATAACTTCACAGGTTTGGACAATAAAAAGTTCTAGCAATGAGGATTTAAAAAAAGGTGATGAAGTTAGAGTTATATCAGTAGAAGGTGTGAAATTAATAGTAGAAAAAGTGAAGGAGGACAACTAATATGGTTACATTAGTTACAGTTATCGTTATATTATTAATAGTTTTATATTTAATTATTACAAACATAAGAATCGTGCCTCAGGCAAACGCTTATGTTATTGAACGACTTGGCGCTTATAAGCAAAGTTGGGGAACTGGTCTTCATGTGAAAGTTCCTTTTATTGAAACAATCGCAGCAAAAGTTTCATTAAAAGAGCGGGTTATCGACTTCCCACCACAACCTGTTATCACAAAGGATAATGTTACAATGATGATTGATACGGTTGTATATTTCCAGATTACCGACCCAAAACTATTTGCGTATGGTGTTGAAAATCCATTAAGTGCAATAGAAAATTTAACAGCTACTACACTGAGAAATATCATCGGTGATTTAGAGCTTGATGAATCCCTTACAAGTAGAGATATCATCAATGTGAAAATGAGAGCGATACTGGATGAAGCAACTGACCCATGGGGAATAAAAGTAAATAGGGTTGAGGTTAAAAACATACTTCCTCCAAAAGACATTCAAGAAGCGATGGAAAAACAGATGAGAGCTGAGAGGGAAAGAAGAGAATCAATTCTTAAAGCGGAAGGTGCAAAGAAATCTGCTATTCTACTGGCAGAAGGACAAAAAGAAGCAAAAATACTTGAAGCGGAGGCTTATAGAATTTCAACAATTAAAAAAGCCGAAGGTGAAAGTGAAAAAGTACTTCTAATTCAAAGAGCGACTGCTGAAGGTATCAAATTATTGCTTGAGAGCGCTGATAACGACACAATAGTTAAATTAAAAGGACTGGAAGCGATGACTGAAATGAGTAAGAGTGAATCTACTAAACTTATTATACCAAGTGAAATACAAGGTATGGCAGCACTGGCATCTGGTTTAAAAGAAGTAATTAAGTAGTAACTAAAAGCCCATACGGGCTTTTTTATTTCACTCTAGGAGGCAAATATGTATGATGTTATTATAATTGGCTGTGGTATAACTGGCACTACCATTGCAAGAAAACTCAGCAGGTTTAAGCTAAACGTGTTGATGCTAGATAAAGAAAATGATGTGTCTATGGGTGCCACAAAGTCAAATTCAGCTATCGTTCATGGTGGATACGCAGAAAGTCATAGTAAACTGAAAGGAAGGATATGCTACCAAGGAAGGATGCAGTACGATAGATTAGATAGTGAACTAAATTTTGGATTCTCTAAAATAGGCTCTCTTGTACTCAACTTTACGAAAGAAGGCAATTCAAAGATAAAAGAACTCTATGAAAACGGCCTTTTAAATGGCCTCAACGACCTTGAAATACTAGACCAAAAGCAAGTCCTATCTCTTGAACCCAACGTAAACAAAAATGTAGTCAGTGCTCTTTACTGCAAAGGCGCTGGCATATGCTCTCCATATGAAATGGCCATTGCAATGGCAGAAAATGCGATTACCAACGGCGTGGAGCTAAAGCTACATACCACCGTTATAGGAATTGAAAAAATCAAAGAAATATTTCATGTAACGACAAATAATGGAACATTTAAAACAAAAATAGTTGTCAATGCTGCTGGAATAAATGCTTATCATATGTCCATGATGCTTGGAATCGATAAATATAAGATAACACCAAGAAGTGGTGAATATATACTCTTTGGAAGGGATTCTGGAGATCTTATAAATCACGTTCTTTTTCAAATGCCAACGAAAATGGGAAAAGGCGTTCTCATAACGCCAACGTATCATAATAACCTTATGATCGGTCCTGATGCAATAGATATAACCGATACAAATAAAAGCACTCATGCAAATAGGTTGGTTGATATCTTTATGAAAGCTCAAAAGACAACAGACAAGATAAATGAAAAACTGTTTATACGATCGTTTGCTGGCCTTAGAGCTGTGAATTCTATCAATGATTTTTTAATAGAAGAATCGGAAGTACGTGGGTTTATACAGGTTAGTGGCATCCAATCACCTGGACTAACTTCTGCTCCCGCCATAGCGGATATGGTTCTAGATATACTCGCTAACAGGTTAGAGCTCAAAGAAAAAGTGAACTTTGAAGCTTACAGAAAACCAATTATCGTGAAGAAAAAATTAAAACCAATGAAGGAGATAATGCCTCTAATAAATGTAGAAACTGACGATAAAATAATATGCAGATGCGAGCAAGTCGATAAGAAAACCATTCTAGATGCCGCCTCTAGAAATATTGAAATTCATTCCGTTGATGCCATAAAAAGACGAACCAGGGCTGGAATGGGTTTTTGTCAAGGCTCCTTCTGCAGAAGTCGAGTGCTCGAGTTGCTACCTACACTAGACCCTAACACCGATGTAATACATTCAGGCATAAGTAGGGTTGATAAAACTACGTTTTGGAAGGCGCTACGTGAAGCAAAAGACAATAAAAAAGACGACAATTGAGTCGAATATATCAATTGAGCGTCTCAAATTATTTTTTAGCTATTATGGAATGTCTTTTATCAACGTAATCGCTTACCTCGGAATTAATTAAAGCAATCATCGGTACCCCCAGTATCATACCTATCACACCAAATAGACCACCACCTATAATAACACCAAGTATTATCCACATAGGAGAAATACCAACTTGGTCACCAAGTATTTTAGGACCTATAAAATATCCATCTATTTGTTGAAGCAATAGGATAAATAGCAATACCCAAAGAGCTTTTGTTGGATCACTAAGTACGGTTACAAGTAAAGCTGGTATAGCGCCGATAAAGGGTCCAAAATAAGGAATTATATTGGTAATTCCTATGATGAGTGCTATAAGAGGATAATATGGCGCCTTAATAAAATAGAGTCCTAAAAATGCAATTAGACCGATTATAATCGAATCAATAATTTTTCCAACTAAAAACTTACTAAAATAGTAATCTGCTTTTCTAAGCACCTTATAGAGTTTGTTAATTGTCGTTTCTGTAAAAGAAACTTCCATGGTATTTTTAGCCGTTATAATATATTTATTTTTACTGAGTAGTAAATATACAGAAATAATAATACCTATAATAAACTTTAACAACCCACTAAGAATCCATAAAACTTGATTTGAGAATATGATGATATATTCTTTTAGCAAGTTCGTAAACTTATTAATAAACTCTGATACATTAATTTTGCTTAAAAGCTGTGCAATTGCTTTATTCTTATTTAGTTCATTTTGCCAACCATAGAGTATTTCGCCAAGTCTATTGATTAAACTTGGTAGATTCGATATCAGTTCAGTTATGTTATTAACAATCGCTGGAAATATAATAAGTATGGCAAGCGATAATACCAGAGCACCAATAATATATGAAATTAAAACACCATACCCCCATCGTAATTGAAATCTCTCAGCGATATATCTAGATGGCGAGTTTAACAAATATGCAATGGCAAATCCCCATAAAACCGGTGTTAAAATTTTAAAAATATTCAGTATAATTGTATAATTTGATATGAGCAAATACAGTGCAATCGTTATTAAAATGATTGGAATGAATTCCAAATATTTTATCTTCTTCATCAGATCTTCCTTTACGTTTATATAGTTAATTTTATACTAAAAATTTTGCTTTTACAATTAGTATTTAAATTTTTATCATAAAGAAAGCATAGGAATAGCCGTCCTATTTCAAGTACGGCTATGTCTACTTATTTTATTCTTTTTTTAAGAAAATCTACTGCATATTTTAAAAGGCCATCATTGTCTTTCGTAATTTTATATCCTTTCGATTCCACTGCTTTCTTATCGATGTCTACATCAACACCTTTTTTGTGAATATTCGTTCCATTCGGTGTTAGATAATTCGCTGTTGTAATCTTATAATACGTGCCATCTCCAAGCGGTTTTATTGTCTGGACAATTCCTTTCCCAAATGTTTTTTCACCAATTATGGTTCCACTACCAGTATCTTTAATAGCAGCTGTAAGAATTTCTGATGCTGAAGCTGAATACTCATTTACTAAAACAACAATCGGAATTGTCACTTTATTCGCTTCATCGCTAGAGAAAACTTCGCTACCATTGTTTCTATAAACAACCGTCTCTATTACCTGCTCCCCTAGCAACCTATCTGCTATCTTATTGACCTCATTTAATTGACCACCAGGATTAAATCTCAAATCAATAATTAATGACTTTATCTTCTTCTTCGTAAGGTTATCTAATGCTTCTATAAATTCTTTTGAACTATCTTTTTGAAACATATTTATTTTAATGTATCCAATATCAGAATCTTTAATTTCACTTTTAACAGATGGGACATTTATTGTTTCCCTAGTGACGTCTACATCAAACTCTTTCTCGCCTCTTTTTATCGTAAGTGTTACTTTTGTGCCACTTTTTCCTTTAATCTTAGATATGGCATCATCTATCTTTTCAACAAACACTTCCTCCCCATTAACTTTTAAAATGATATCATCTGCATGTAGTTTGGCCTTCATCGCTGGGGAAGCTTCCATCACTTCTTTTATCTTAATATATCCAGCTTTGTCTTTCGTATTAATGTAGACACCAATGCCACTGTAACTACCATTGACGCTATCCATATACTTCTTGTAGTCTTCTTTATTCATATACTCTGAATATGGATCGTCAAGTCCTTTGACTAATCCTTTTAAAATAGCATCCTCAAAATCGACATCCGATACGTCTTGGTAGTACTCATCCTTAATTCTTCTCTCTAAATCCATTACTTTTTTAAATTTCTTTTCAGTTGACTTCAGCAAATTATACTCATCAGCTGTGATTGTCATTCTATCATTTGAAGAGAATGCAGCCTTTGTCATAACTGTATATGTTAATAATGATGTTAAAATAATAGTTATTAAAACTATAAAAAATACATTTCTTTTTTTCACTATTTACCCTCACATTTCAATAATACCAATTGACTAACCCATTTTACATTAAAGTAAAAATGTTGTCAAACTTAAAAATAAAAGCACTACAACAGTGCTTGTTTTATCATGGACTCACATAATTGAGTGGATGAACCCATCGTCCATTTATACTGACGCCAAAATGCAAATGGTTACCAGTACTTCTACCAGTTGTACCAACGCCTGCTATCGTTTCGCCGGCAGAAACATGCTGCCCTGGAGAAACATACAAAACAGATGCGTGAGCATATATTGTGGAAACTCCTCCACCATGGCTTATTATTACTGCCTTACCGTAAGAACCCATCCAACCAGTGCTAACAACCACACCGTCTTTAGCAGCAACGATAGGCTCTCCTGCATTACCAGGGATGTCTAGACCATCATGTGGATAATAGTAGTTCAGTATAGGATGATATCGCATACCAAATCCACTGCTTATATAGTATTCTCCTGGCAGTGGCCAAGTCCAACCTGACGCACTAATGCTTCTGCTAACCGCAGAATTATATGCTTGCGATCCCTTAAGCTCTGTCTCGTAATCTTGTATTTTAGCGATAATGCCGTCTAAATCTGCTTTCTTTTGTTTGATGATTTTTCTTTGCTTATCAATCTCTGCTTGAAGTTCCTCTGCCCTTGTTTTAAGCTCTTCTTCAATTGCCACTAATTCAGTTTTATCTTTATCCTGTTGCTCTTTAAGGACGTTTAACTCCTCGATTTTTTCCTTTGCAATTTGTTCCAACTGCTTTATTCTATCTTTTTCTGCTTTATAATCATCAAGAATCTGCTTGTCTTGCTTCGCTATTTCTTTCGCAAAATCAAGCCTATTTATAAAATCATTGATTCCATCGGATTTAAAAAACATTTCAAGAGTACTTTCATTGTTTCTATCATACATTGCTTTTACTCTTTTACTGAAATCTTTTTCTTGTTTTTTGATGCGTTTAATCGCTTTTTTTAAATCTTTTTGTATACCGTCTAGTTCTTCTTCTTTTTGTTTGATATTTTTTTTCGTCTCTTCTATTTTTTTTATTAAGGAATTTTTCTTTCTAACAACTTCAAATATTGTGTTTTGAACTTTTTCTTTCTTTTTTTCAATTTCCTTAACTTTTTTTTCTTTCTCTTCTATTGTGTTGTCTAATGACTTTTTCTTATCATATAAGCCTGAAGCAAAACTAACATTCATAAATGATATAACAAGTATAGCACTTAAGAATAATGCAACCTTCTTCATACAAACCTCCGATTTGAGGGACAAAATCCCACAATAACAACTAAATGATATACTAGAACGGTCATTTTGTCAACTAAATGACCTATGAACCACCTTTGAAACGACACGACTGTAGAAAATAAAAAAAGCACTATTAAAGTGCTTATATTCATTATGGACTGACATAATTGAGTGGATGAACCCATTGTCCATTAACGCTAACGCCAAAGTGCAAATGGTTACCAGTGCTTCTACCAGTTGTACCAACACCCGCTATCGTTTCGCCCGCAGAAACACGCTGTCCTGCAGAAACATATAGAACAGAAGCGTGTGCATATATGGTAGAAACGCCATTGCCATGACTGATTACTACGGCATTACCATAAGAGCCTTTCCAACCAGCACTAACAACCACCCCATCTCTTGCAGCCACGATAGGTTTCCCTGCATTACCAGGTATATCTATACCATCATGAGGGTAGTAATAATTGAGTACAGGGTGATACCGCATACCAAACCCACTACTGATATAATAGTCGCCAGGGAGCGGCCAAACCCAAGAACCTCCACTGCCTCTACTTGTTGTTGCTATTGGCTTTTGGCTTTTTCTTTCCTCTTCTTCACGTCGCTTTCTTTCTTTTTCTTCTTGCTCTGCTTCATACTGTCTTATTTCAGCTAAAACGCTATCTAACTCGGCTCTCTTATTGCTTATAACTTTCTTTTGTTTGTCAATCTCTGCTTGAAGTTCAGCAGCTCTCGCCTCAAGTTCCTTTTCAACCGCAACCAACTCCGCCTTATCTTTAATTTGCTGTTCTTTTAGTGCATTTAACTCCGCTAAGGTTTCTTTGGCTATCTCTTCAAGTCTCTTTATTCTTTTTTTCTCTTCTTTAAACGAATCAAGGATTTCTTTGTCTTGCTTTGCTACTTCTTTCGCAAAATCAAGCCTAGTGATAAAATCACTAATTCCATCCGACTTAAAAAACATCTCTAGAGTACTTTCATTGTTTCTATCATACATTGCTTTTACTCTTTTACTGAAATCTTTTTCTTGTTTTTTGATGCGTTTAATTGCTTTCTCTAAATCTTTTTGTATAACATCTAATTCGGCTTGCTTTGTTTTGATATTTTCTTCCGTCTTTTTTATACTTTCGATTAAATTTTGTTTTTTCTGAGCAACTGCATAAATTGATTCTTGAACTTTTGCTTTCTTGCTTTCTATCTCTTTGACTTTTCTTTCTTTTTCTTTTATTGAATTATCTATTGATTTTTTGTTATCGTATAAATTTGTAGCAAAACTAACATTTATAAGCGATACAACAAGTATAACACTTAAAAATAGTGCAACTTTCTTCATACCTAACCTCCTGAACTTTTGGATGATAAACAACACCCAGTGTGAATGCAATGATATAACAAAATATCTATTCTGTCAATTATTTATACCTTCAGATATTTTCTCATAGAGAATATACTGCCGATAAGTCCAACACCTGCGCCTATTATAATATTCAATATTGATATACTATACAACACATTAATATCACGCATAAATTTTGTAGCAGTAACAATATCTGGCAAGTCTGGTTTTATAAATAGAAGTATTTCTTTATAGCCGATATATAATATTAAAGCACTCACTATTGAACCAACAAAGCCAAGTAATATTCCCTCTATAACATAAGGCCATCGAATATAACTCCTTGTTGCACCCACATATCTCATGATAAAAAGTTCTTCGCTTCTGGATGCAATACCAACTCTAATGGTATTATTTATTATAAGTATTGTTATTAAAAGAAGTATAAGCACAATCACTATCGCGATATTTCTTACAACATTCGAGATCCTAACAATTTTTTTTATCAAATCATTTGCAAATTTTATTTTGCTAATCCCTGATATTTTTTCAAGTTTGCTCTTTAATTGATCAACTTTGGTGATATCAACCATCCTAATTTCAAAAATATTAGGAAGGGGGTTATCAATAGATTTATAATACTCTCTATCCTCAATTGTAAAATTCTGGACAAATTCATTATACGCTTCTTCTTTGGATATAAACTGAACACTATGAATATTATCCGATTCTTCAAGTTGCGACTGAAGTTCATTTATTTGTTCTTTGGTTAATCCATCGTCTAAATAAATTGTTCCTATATCAATTTTATTATATAACTCCGATGTTATCTGATTGACATTCACAACCAAAAGAAGTATTATCCCTAGAATTACCAACGTAGCTGTAACGCTTAGGATAGATGCCCCCGACATAAGAAGATTTCTCCACATGTTTTTAAATGCCGTACTAATCGATCTCATATTCATTAGTATCCTCCTTCAATATCATCTCTGACAACCGAACCATTTTTTAACTCAATAACTCTGTTCTTCATCTTGTCAACGATATCTCGGTCATGCGTAGCCATAAGTATTGTTGTACCATGCATATTTAACATCCTAAGAAGGTCCATAAGTTCCCATGACGTCTTTGGATCTAAGTTTCCTGTCGGTTCGTCACATATGAGAAGCTTTGGTTTATCTGCTATCGCCCTTGCTATAGAAACTCTCTGTTGCTCTCCTCCTGATAGTTCAAGCGGTTTTTGCTTACCCTTTCCCGATAAACCTACCAGATTAAGTAACATCGGTACTTGTTGTTTGATCTCTCGATTGCTCTTACCGATTATTTGAAGTGCAAACGCTACATTTTCATAAACCGTCATCTTATTTAAAAGTTTAAAATCTTGGAAAACAACACCTATTTTCCTTCTATATTCTGGCACTCTTCTCTTATGAAGCTTTGTTACGTCGCTCCCTTCAAAATAAATTTTGCCAGAAGAAGCATTTATTTCCTTAGTAAGTAGTCTTATAAACGTACTCTTACCAGCACCACTTTGTCCAACTAAGAAAACAAACTCGCCTTCATTTATTTTTATATTCACGTTGTTTAGTGCAATTATTCCGTTTGGATATTTTTTTGTGACATCTTTAAATAAAACCATTTCATCTCCAATCTACAGTTTATGAAATATTATAATATAACTACCATTTTTTTCAAGTAAAATATATTATATCTCCATATTATTGTTTAATCCAAGTGATATTTTCGTAGCTTTTTCTACCTCTATCATGGATACCTTACTGATAGAACCAATCTTAGTTATAAGTCTACTTTTATCAATGGTTCTTAACTGTTCAAGAAGAACCACAGAATCCTTTTTAAGTCCTGAAACACGATCTTTTATATTAACATGAGTTGGTATTTTCGTTTTATTTAACAAACTTGTAATAGGTGCCACTATTACCGTTGGACTATATTTATTACCAACATCATTTTGAATGATTAAAACAGGCCTCTTTCCTTGTTGCTCCGAACCAACTCCTGGATTGAGATCAACCAAAAAAATATCACCTCTTTGTGCTCTATTCGGCATACTTACTCCTCATCTATATATATTCTCTTAACCCTAGATTGTATACCCGTAACGATTTCATAATTAATTGTATTGGCATGTTTTGCCAATTCTTCCACTTTTATATTGCTGCCAATGATTTCTACCTGGTCTCCCATTTTAACATTTCTACCAGTTACGTCAACCATTATTTGACCCATCGTTATATTCCCAACCACAGGACAAATAAAGCCATTAATCGATACATGCGCTTTTCCGCTCATACTACGTCGATATCCATCGGCATATCCTATAGGTACTGTTGCGATTACCCTATCACCTTCAGCTATATACTTGTGTCCATATCCAACACCTTCGCCGTCTTGAATTGTTCGCAGTGATATCACTTCGCTATACAGACTTAGAACCGGCTTTAACCCGTCTAGTGTCCTCTCAAAAGAAGGATTTAGTCCATATAGTCCTATACCACATCTTACCATGTTGCTAAACGAAAGATCGAAACCAATGGTGGTTGCTGTGTTCGCAAAGTGTATGTATTTAAAATCCATCCCATGGTCCTTATAATGATCCACTATTTTTTTAAATGTGTTAATCTGTTTATCCGCACTGCTTGTATACACTTCATCCGCTCTAGCGATATGAGTAAAGATGCCTTCAATACCCGCTTCTTTAACTAGACTGGTTATACTGATTGCTTCCTTTTCTATAAAGCCAATCCGGTGCATACCAGTATCAATTTTCAAATGTGCTTTTGGTTTTTCATCTAAAGATAAATATTCCTCTAAATCTTCCTTGCTTTGAATAGCAACAGCAATATCATACTTGTATGCCGTCATAAAGTCAAGTCGATTGCTAGGTGCTATCATAAGTATGTAAATATCTTTTTTCGCTTCTCTAAGTCTTAACGCCTCATACAATGTAGACACACCAAAATATCGTATGCCCATATCATACAAATTATCAAGCATTTCAATATCACCATGTCCATACGCATTGGCTTTGATGATAGCCATAAAATGTCTATTTCCTGCCTTTTCCTTAAGAAGCATAACATTGTGCCGAAGGGCACTTACATCTATATATGCATATGTTCTTCTCATCATAATCTCCTATCTTTAAGTAACACAAATCCAATAGCATAGTCATTATCATGAGAGATACTAACATCTACGCTTACGTCTAAAAATCTATCATCGCTAATTTCTATATATGGTTTGCCATTATCTTCTCTAAGTACACTGATATTTCTAAAGTCTATATCCAAAAGACCCATTCCCATTGCCTTTAAAAGCGCTTCTTTAGCGGCAAAATTAGCCGCTATGGTTTCTACACTATACGATCTCGTCTTAAATAATTCATGTTCCTTTTCACTGAAGAATCTGTTTATATAATTCTCTTTTTTTTCCATTATCTTTTGTATCTTTGGAATATACACAATATCAACACCGATCATCTATCCTCTTTTCTTGAGATACTCCATTGTAACACTTGGAAATATGGAGTAACTAAGCGCGTCAAGTATATCATTTGAATAGTTACCTATTGCTTCCTTGCTGCTTTCAAGCATAGCATCTAACGTATCCGCTGGTCTACCTTCTATAAACTCTCTACCTTCCGCCTTCATTCTACTGACAAGCTCTTCGGCTATCTTAGATGGGCTCCTTCCATATTTACCACATATATAGTCCTTAACTTCCGTAGGGATTATCTGATACTTACTTGCGGTCATTACGTTAAATAGTGCCTGTGTTCCAACCATCTGACTAAGCGGTGTTACAAGTGGCGGGTATCCTAAGTCTTTTCTTACAACCGGTACTTCTTTGAGCGCAGCATCAAATAGATCAAGTCTACCCATCTCTTTGAGCTGCTTTACTAAGTTCGATAGCATCCCTCCGGGAACTTGATACTGAAGTGCGTCAATATTTACTCTAAGCACCTTATCATTTAGTATATTATTTTCAACATACTTATCCCTAATATCATTAAAGTGCGTTCTTACTTCTTTTAAAACATCTTCGTTTAACCCTGTATAAAAGTCCGAACCTTCTAGTGCTGTTGTAAGTGATTCTGTCGGTGGCTGAGATGTCCCCATTGAAAATGGGCTAAGCGCTGTATCAACGATATCAGCGCCTGCTTCAATGGATTTAAGATACGTCAGATTCGCAAGTCCCGCGCTCATATGCGAATGAACATCAACAGGAACAGCCAATTCTTCTTTCAATCTTGTAACGAGTTCAAATGCTTTGTACGGCGTTAAGATGCCACTCATATCCTTTATGGCAATCGAGTCCGCACCGAGGGACTCATAATCCTTTGCTAACGCTACGTAATAGTTAACATCATGAAAAGGACTAGTCGTATAACTCATAGCAGCCTGCGCATGCGCCCCCTCTAATTTTGTTCTCTCAATACTTCTACTGATGTTTCTAGGGTCATTGAGTGCATCAAAGATTCGAATGATATCGATGCCATGGCCAACCGCTTGTTTTATAAATTCATCTAACACATCATCAGGATAATGCTTATAGCCAAGAATATTTTGACCCCTAAGCAGCATTTGAAGTTTTGTGTTCTTAACTTTTGACCGAATTAACTTCAGCCTATCCCATGGATTCTCATCCAAATATCTAAGACAACTATCATACGTTGCCCCGCCCCACATCTCAAGCGAGTAGTAACCAACATTATCAAGTAATTCTAGAACCTCCTCCATTTCAGAAGTTCTAAGTCTAGTTGCTATAAGAGATTGATGGGCATCTCTTAAAATCGTATCAACTATTTTAATTTTCTTCATAATATTTCAATATTTCCTCTTCTAATTTGTCAAAACTAAATCCAAAGTGATCAAATAGAACGCTTGCCGGTGCACTGCTGCCAAATCCAACCATTGCTTTTACATAACCATCGAGGCCAATATATTTATACCAACTCATGTCACTTGCTGCTTCGACTGCAAATCGTTTTTTACAACTCGATGGTAAAACTTGTTCTTTATACGATGGATCTTGTCTATCAAACACTTCCATACAGTTAAAACTTACCACTCGAATGCCCATCTTGTCTTTATGTTTGTTTGCAAAGTCAACGCAAGGCGCGAGCTCAGAACCCGATGCCATAAGAATAAGATCCAAGTTGCCTTTTTCCTTCACCGCAACATATGCTCCCTTAAGTTCATCTGTTCGATCAATATCAAGTTCTTTTAAGTTCTGTCTTGATAACACGATACATGCTGGATTTGAATTCTTATACGCTTGGTAGTAGCTAACCGCCGTTTCTATTCCATCACATGGTCTATATACATCAACATTTGGTATGCTCCTTAGCATGGTTAGCTGCTCAATCGGTTGATGAGTTGGGCCGTCTTCCCCAACGCCAATCGAGTCATGGGTATAAACAAACACCGAATTGATATCCATAATAGCTGCTAATCGAATGGATGGCTTCATATAGTCAGCAAAACTTAGGAACGTTGCCCCAAACGTATTGATTCCACCATACAGTGTAATACCATTTATAATTGCTGCCATTGCATGCTCTCGAATACCATATGCTATATTCCTAGCAGCCTTACTCTCTTTACCGTAGTAACTGCCATCACCAATTAACGTCTTATTTGACGCAGCAAGGTCCGCTGAACCACCGATTAAATTTGGATTTAACTCCGCTAGCTTTTTAATGACTGCGTGAGACTGTGCTCTTGTCGCCTTATCACCAGTTGCAACAGACTTTAAGCTATCAAGATCGTTTTCTTTTAGTTCAAATTCAGAAAGCTCAAAGTCAGCATATGTTGCTTTCCACTCATCATAGGCCTTATTTTTTATTTCTATAATCTTACGCAATTCTTCTCTTACCTCTTCTGGTACAAAAAACTCTTTGTCCGGATCCCAACCAAATTCTTTTTTCATCAGTTTTGTTTCTTCTTCTCCAAGAGGCGCCCCATGAACGCCTGATGTATTAGACTTGTTTTTTGAACCAAAACCTATGATGTTTTTAACCATAATAAGAGAAGGCCTGCTACTCATTTTCGCTTGACTTATTGCTGCATCTAATTCTTCAAGATTGTTCCCATCTTTTACCTTTATTACTTCCCAATTATACGATAGATATCTCTTCTCAACATCTTCATCAAAGGCAATGTCACAAGTACCATCGATCGTTATATTGTTATCATCATACATCACAATAAGTTTCTTAAGACCTAGCTTGCCAGCTAGAGAAGATGCTTCTGATGTAATGCCTTCCATCATGTCACCATCACCACAAAAAACATAGGTATAGTTATCTATCGCTTTGTGCCTATTTGATAATACATCTTCTGCAATGGCAAATCCTATAGCAGATGCTAGACCCTGTCCTAATGGTCCAGTGGTCATCTCTATGCCTGGTACATCTCGGTACTCAGGGTGTCCTGGCGTCTTAGAACCAAATTGTCGAAACTGCTTTAAATCGTCGATACTCATATCGTAACCAAAAAGATGTAACAACGCATACGCTAAAGCCGAACCATGTCCACCGGACATAATAAATCGATCTCTCGATGGCCAGCTTGGCGCCTTCGGTGCAATTTTTAAATGGTTTTTCCAGAGTATATATGCCATACTTGCGGTTCCCATTGGCATACCTGGATGCCCAGAATTAGCTGCGTTTACCTGATCCACAGCTAGAAATCTTATTGTTTCTACTACTTTTTTATCAATCATTTTTCCTCCAATTAATCGATTGTATACAACTCGTCTAGTTTTACAAAATATAAATACTTGCGTATTACCTTTTCTTTTCTTACTTTCTCATATGCCGTAGCATAATAATCAAGTTGTTTCCTATAATCCTCTACATTTTTAAGACTTTTATCCGTTTTATAATCTGCTATTATAACCCCGTCTTTTGTATGGACTACTAAGTCAATGATACCCTGAATAAATTCATTATCTCTATAGATAAATTCAAGCTCTCTCTCTATTTTAACACTATCTTTAATTATTTTATACATTTTTGAACGAAATAACGTTTTTACAAGGTCAATGGACTCCTTATCCCTTATTACACCAATGTCAATAAGTCTATCAAACTCATGCTCAACATCGGAATCAAAATCGATCCATTGCATAATCTTATGAAACTGAGAACCCAGTCTCATTGCTTCTTCATTTACTGCGCCTTCTTTAATAGTAAGTCCTTCTTTGCCATGAACAATAGAGGTAACACTTTTTTTGGTAAATTTATTCATGTTTTCAAAGTCAATGGTTTTTACATCACGTTCTTTCACTTCATAGTCAAATTCTTTTATCGATGTCTTATGATCTATTTCATCAATGATATCTATCGTCTTACCCATAAAAATAGGACTCATGTATTGAAAGAAACTGTTTGAACTGCGAAGCTCATATCTTCTTATGTCCTCTTCCTCTTTGATAGACGATACGATATAGAGCTTATTAATCGCTCTGGTAAGCGCTACATAAAGCAGTCTTAATTCCTCTTCATGCATTTTTTTCTTTAGTGCGTTAAGTATTATTTTCTTTATAAATGATTTTTTCTTTATCCTGCGTTTCGAATCAATGTAGTCAAGCTCGATATAATTGTCTTTAAAGACATAACTACCTCTAAAATCGAGTTCATTAAACTTCTTGTCTGAATGAACTAAAAAAACCGTATCAAACTCTAATCCCTTCGACTTGTGAATACTCATGATTCGAAGCACATTGTCCTTATCGCTTATGATGTTTGCACCACTAAAATCCTTTTTATTCTTCTTTATTCCTTCGATAAATTTTAGGAAATTTGCAAGACCGACCATCGTAGAGGATTCATACTCATTTGCTATGCTAAATAGTAGTCTTATATTTGCAAGCCTTTGTTTTGGCTTATCGAGTAAGTAGACATACTTTTCAAAGTCCGTTTCTTTGTAGATATACTGTACTAATTCATCCAAGCTAACTTGATACTCAAGACGTCGAAAGCGTTTGATCTCGGAAAGGAAACAATCTATCTTTTCTTTTATATCCTTATCGTGATTATACGAAATAAATGTGTCATAAATAGAACCATTGGTATTTTCTCTTCTTATCTTGTAGATCTCATTATCAGTGAAATGATACCTCGGTAACCTTATAATACTTAGAAATGCCAAATCGTTTCTAAAATTATCAATAAGTCTTAAGTAATTAAGCATGATGTCCACTTCAAGTGAATCTAAATAGCTCTCAGAGTAGTCAAAGTAAAATGGGATATCATTTGATCTAAAAACGTCAGACGCCTCCATTACACTGGATGCAAGGCTTCTTGATAACACCACAATATCAGAGTACTTCTTTCCCGATTCTATTAGCGATTTTACCTCACTAGCGATATATTCATACTGTCTTCGGATAGCGGAGTCCTCCTTGCGTTTTACAAATACAAATTTTGGCTCAGAGTCGAAATGACTTAATGTTTTATTGCCAAATTCCAGTCTCGCTTCCTTTTTATAATCGAGTCCTCCATGTTCTCTTGTCATCAGTACGTCAAACACTTCATTTACGAAATCAAGCACATGCTTTGAACTTCTGAAGTTGCTGTTTAAATCGATCCGCTCCGACAAATCATCCGTTGCAAAACGATGATACTTGTCGATAAAGATCTCTGGATTCGCCTGTCGAAAGCTATAGATGCTCTGCTTTATATCACCAACCATAAACGCATTGTTATCTCTAGTAACCTTGCTTATGATGTATTCCTGTATATCACTTGTGTCCTGATATTCATCGACAAACACAAAGTCGTATCGCCTCTTATACACTTCGGCTATACGGTCATCTTCTAGCGCTTGTTTAGCTAACATCTCAAGATCATTAAAGGATATCAAATTGTTTTCAACCCTCGCCTTAAAAGAGCGTTTGATAAAATCCGTAGCCAGTCTACAAAGTTCTTCTACAATAACCAAGTTGTTTTTGTGTGCTTCTAATTCAAAATGAATGTCTAGCAACTTAAGGGAATTGATCCTATCCTTATATTTTTTTCGAGTTTCTAAGATCTCATCCTTGATAGCCCGATCGTTTTCTGAGAGATTCCTATCGGACTTAAAAGTAGAAAAGTTTACATCAAAACCAGAACATTCATCTATTAATCGCAGGTCGTCCTCCAGTGTTTGAGTCGCCTTTTTATTGCCTGCCACTTTCAGTATTAGATTTTTTATAATAAGGATGACTTCATTTTTTTCTTTCAACACATAATCATCCAGTATTTTTTCTACCAAAGCATCGTTTGTATAAAAATCTTTGATGCCATCTACAAATTTATCAACGTCTATTTTTTGAACAAGCATTCTAGCTAAACTCATGACAACGGTTTCGATTTTTTCTTCAAAAAAATTTGCTACTAAAATGAATTCATCCGTTTTTTTCTCATAGTTTTCTTCCAATATAGTATGCATTACTTCTGAATTTATTAACGCTTCATCGACATCACCACATATGCTAAAACGTGGTGGCATATCGAGAGAATAAAAGGATTCTTTCACAACACTCATACAAAAAGAATGTATAGTAGAAATGCTGGCATTATTTATCTTCTCAAGTTGCGTTTTTAAATGCGCGCTTTTGGTTAGCCGGTACTCAGATACTATTTTCTTATATATTCTGGCCTTCATCTCTTTTGCGCTTGCCTTCGTAAATGTGAAGATAAGAAACTTATCTATGTCATAGCCTTCCTTAAGCAGCGATAGGACTCTCTCGCTTAGTACAGCCGTTTTACCTGACCCCGCACTTGCTGAAACTAATATATTTTTATTTCTTGTTTTAATCGCATCATTTTGTGCTTTCGTCCACTTCAAACTCTTCCTCCAACATGTCAAAGACTTTCTTTTTATCAACTGCTTCTATCTTATGTTCCATAAACAGTTCATCTCTTCTGCATATGCTTCTGTAATGACAGTATTCACACGCATCCATTATGCCACTTACTGGCTTTACCGACATATCTCCGCTTATAATCGCTTTCGAGCTGTTGTTCGCATGTTGTTTTGCTTTTTTTATCAGTAGCATTGCCTCGTCACTGCTTATTACTTTACTATAAGCACTAAAGTCTCCATCCTTTTTAAAGGCAACATCAATGTATGTGCTTTTCTTTTTTTCACCAAGTTCACTATCATAGCGTTCGGCTATATACTTACCTCCTATAAGAAGACCGTTTAGCTTTACCAGATCTTCTCTTTTGTGTTTTTCATCAGAAAAATGATTTTTTACCTGAACATAGAACATGCCGGCAGGCTTTAACGCATGAATATTTGAATAGGCGTCTAAGTATAGAGGAAGCTGTAAGCTAAGACCATGATAGAGTTCCTCCAGTTTTATCTCTTTATTGCCACTCTTATAGTCTATGATAGAAAAATAGTTATCAAAGATATCTATCCTGTCAATTTTACCCTGTAGTATATAATGCGTTTCTTTTACATTTATTTCTTCTTCAAAGCGCTTGGCTTTGAAATGAGAACTCTTCATCTTATTTGAGAGCGTTCTAGCAATAAACACCAAGGTCTCTTTGGCTCTACGCAGTTCATCAATATTTCTGAAGCTATTATGGAAAACGCTATATTCCTCTCTACTTATCACGTGCTCAACAATTTTTTCTATTGAACTTCTCACATCAAAAACCTCATGGTAGCCTTCTTTAAAAAACACTTCAAGCACTTCGTGTAAAAATGTTCCTTTTAACATCGCATCGATAGAATACTCTTTCAACTCATTTGCTTTCAGTTCATATTTTATAAAGTACGCAAAGGGGCATCGGTTATAAAGTTCTAACCGAGAAACACTGGTTTTAAAATTCGCGTCTTCTTTCGTTATAAAAATTTCTGTAGCACGCCGATTGATACTGTTTATTATCGTATCGACATAACCTCTATCGGCATTGATAAATATGTGACGTCCACCGCTTTTTACCGAATCAACGATATATCTATACTTTATGCTCTCATTGTAGTAATACCTATCCGATAAGTAGTGATTGCTTGTAACACCATCGATTGCCTTCACACCACTCTCTTCCAGAAGCTTTATATATCGGGATTCCATCATGGTCTCTCCAGTGATATCAATACCGCTTGAACTAAAAAGAATATCCTCACTGACAAAAGAGAGCATAGTGTTTTCATCAAGTCGGTCAATTAGCATTCTATTATAATTAGAACTTAGCACATTATAGCCTCTACTATTAATAAGAAGCTTCTCGTTTTCTTTTAGCAAATCTTCATCACGATAATCCTTCGGTATAACCCCATCACTGACACCCAAAACGTATAGGTATTTACAGCTGGAGTGAACACTTCTAGAAACACTTGCGATAACAATTGCTCCATCAGTAGGTGGTATAACGCCAACACTCACATCTTTAATCGCCGTCTTAAAATAGTCCAAGTATTTAGCAAAGGGTATCTTATCATCGTTTGAGACAATATGTATCTGCGCAATGATTTCAAACACTTTGTTATAAACTTGAGTGATAATGTCTTTTTTATCCTCATCCATTGTTTCCATTCTATGTAACACACTATCTAAAAACTGAAGTTTGTTTAACAGTTCTATCAACTTTTCACTAAAGCGTTTAGGTGAAGAGGGCGTTTGAAACTCCCTTCGATAATGAATGATTTCTAATAGATACTCTTTTCGTAATTCTTCTATTGTCGGTTCTTTAAATTCTTTGAAAAAAGAAGCTCTATCGATTCCATGTTCAAAAGTGTAGTTGTCAAATGCATCGAGTGCATCCCAGTTCGATTCTTGAATATATCCTTTGAGAAAACTTACCACATCATCACGCCGAAAATCATACACATAAATACGAATTAAAGAAATGATGGTCTTAACCAATTTACTATTGATAATATGGCGCCTTGTATCAGAGAAAATGGGAAGATTCATGCTGCCAAATGTTGATTCTATAATGGTATTATAGGAGTCGCTTCCAACCACCACCCTAAAATCCTCAGGGACAAGGGAATCGTCTTCATTGAACTTCTTTATCATATCAAGGGCTACGTATTCTACTTCAGAGTACATATCTGCAGTCTTTAACAGCCTTACATTCTTTATGTCAGGATACGGTTCGCCTTTTATTAAATGGCTAGCAAATCTACTGAACGTGTCTTCTGGTGTTTTGAAACTAACCACTTCTAGATCAAATATAGATCGAAGGATATCTATCGTATTCTTACTTGCACTATATATTTCGTCTTCTTCATAGCTTATGACAATATTTAGATGTTTCGTATGTTTTGAAATACTCTCGATCATTGTTAGTGCTTTTTTATCAAACGCTTTAAACCCTAATATCCAAACATGTTCTCGTGAATATACATCAAAGGTATGAGCATATTTGTTAAATTTATCAATTCCTTCACTGATGTGGAAATACTTATCCTTAATCCTAGCTAGATACTCCGAGTATATGATGTATATATCATGGAGTTTATCACGCGAACTGCTTTCGATATCATCGCCTGTTATATCAAGCAAAACCTCTGGGTCAATCCCCTCCGACTCAAGTGTTTCGATGGTGTAAATGATTTCCTCTACAAACCCTTCCTTATCCGAAACGCTTGAAAAGAGTCTTAATTCACTAGCTTTATCCTTTAAGATGTATCGAAATAACATCTGCTTACCCACATCTGTTATATGTTCTTTTGAATTGTCAAAAATGTCGTTGTTAAGTGTATCAATTATCTTCTTAAAAGAGGTAATCCTTACATCGATTAAGCCAACAACTTTTTTGGCAGCTAGAATCTCCTTTTCAATGATAAGAGTAGACTGCTCTGGTGTTATGACCGTGCTTGGATTTTTTATTAAATTGTAGATATGTTCTCTCTTCTTCTGAGAGTCCCTTCCTGTATATAATCGAATCATCTCAGTCTACGCTCCAAAAAGAATAGTCCTGTGCTAATGGTAAAACTAACCAAAAGCCCTATCAGTAAAAAGTATAAAAAAAAGTCAAGTGTGAGGATATTTATTAAATAGTGTTCTGAGGTAAATAACCAATACTCATTATGAAATATAAGCCGATGAAAGGTATCAAATGCCGCAGAGAAAAAAGGACTTAGCATAGCAAAAAATACGACAAGCAAAGCGCTGACATAAAATTGAAGCTTTAATACCGCGTAGTCTCTTCTTAACACAATATAGGCTAATACGATAAATAAAAAGAACAGCACCGTCTTTTTAAGCATCGAAAAAATACCCCGTACTTCATACATATGAAAAATTTCCTGCGCTTTAAACAGCGCCGTTCCATTATGCTCTATGAGCATATCACCATCACTATGTAATATCTCGATAAAAGAATTCGTCGCTTTCTCTATCAAATCGCTTGGCATATTTTCATAAACACCCGTAAACGAGTAGATTACATTATATGTAACTGTGAAATGTGAGAGCACCAAAAATGGTGTCACAATGATTATTATGCTAAGCAATATCGATACCATGTATTTCAAAACGACCTCCACTCCAATTTTACTATAAAATGGCAATTAAGTGTAGTTAAAATAATATAAAAACTGACTTGCTTCTAAGAAAAAATAGGCATAGTACTCACTACACCTATTTCTTACAATGAACACTTATTGTATTTTAAGATACTACTTTACCACATTGTAATAGACTCTTGAGGTAAACTTATAAAACATGCCATATATTACCAGGCAAGCTAAGCTAACTAATCCATATATCTTAACTAATTCCAATGAATCGCGCATTCCAAACATTATTAAGATTTTTGATAGCAAACTAAAGGCAAACACCGTGTGAATGACTGCAACGCCAATTGGCAAAAAGAATATCCATAAAACTTGTTTCTTTATTGTCTTTTTAATGAGTTTATCCTCTAAACCTACTTGCTTCATGATAGAAAACTTTTCCTTATCAGCATACCCTTCTGAAATCTGTTTATAATATAACATAAGTGATGTTCCAATGAGCATGACGATACTTACCATGATACCTAGGGATAAAAATCCACCATTAACGGAATAATATCCATGTCTTATAGACTCTGGGGTCATGTAAAATAAACCATATTTATTTAGTATATTCTCTAGTATCTCTTTATTCTCTTCGGAATTCTTCTCCAAGTTTATTTGCAATTCATAAGTAAAATCTTGGTATACATAGTCTTTACTTATTCTATCATAAACCTTAAAATAATTTTTCATTTCGTCAACCTGCTTGTCATTTGCAACGATATAAAAGCCGTTAACGGCAAAGCGAAAAAGTTCTTTATAAGAATCTATTTCATTCTTCACTTTGAAGTCTTTATTATTTAGTATTAGAATGTTATCATAGTTAAAGTCCTTTATATTTGTACCTAAAAGAATTTCCCCAGGTTTCAATTCTATTTTTTTGTCTTGATAGCTATTATAACTAGATAATGGTTCTATAATTAAATAGACCATATTTTGTAAATAGATACTTTTACGATCTTTAGGTTTTTCTACAAATTTAAATTGTTGATTTTCATATACTGCAGGGACCATTATTTTTTTTTGTATATTTTTGCTCTGAATAGGCAAATTGTCATTTAAGTCATCCACAACATCATTAATATCTGATTCATTTATACCTGCTATCAAATACTGTTTGTTAATTATGCTAGAAATGTTGTTATCTAAGCTAGAGTAAACCGCGGTTGTCGTCCCGATTGTAATGATAAGACCCGTGCAAAGGATGCTTATCCCAGCAATAGATATCGCATTTGACTTCATTCTATAAAGCATTCCAGATGTTGATAAAAAGTTATTTGGTTTTAAATAATAGCCTTTGCTAGCTTTTAGTCTTTTCAAAACGATAATGCTCAGACTAACAAAGAGAAAATAAGTTGCTATCATGACTAACATCACGGCAACAAATAGATTTGTTATACCACTTATAGGATCCTTTGTTGTAAGCGATATATAGTATCCTACGACAAGTAGAATGAAACCTATTATTCCTAATAAAACCCTTGACTTCGGTTCTTTCTCACTATTTTTTGCGCTTTCAAAAAGTCCTCTTATCGTAGTTCTTCTAAGTTTAATACCTACGAATAGTCTTGATAAAGCGTAGGTTGCTATACTTATCATAAGAACTATATATGCTGATGTAGCACTAAAGGGATAGGCCATTATCGTCGCTCCCGTGTCTTTCATTAGCGTGTTTATAAATTTAAAACTTACGATACCAAAGAGGTACCCAAGAATGATAGAAAATGGCGCTACGATAAAAAAGTTAATAAGCATCTCATATGTTATCATTCGCTTGACATGTTTTTTTTCTAATCCCAAAACGCTGTATAGTCCAAGTTCTTTGTATTGGCTCTTTTGAGAAAACGCACCCGCATATAGGACGAATATGACGGTAAAGACGGTACATAAAACAGCCGCAATCGTCATGAGAATGGGTAACGTCTCATGCCTTGTCTGAACGTATTCGTTTCCAATTAAAGAAAACATGACAAATTCCATAGAGAATAATAATATACTTGCTACAATATAGGGAAATATTATTCGCTTTCTAGACTTCATACTTTGAAGGGTAAGTTTTAAAAGAAGTTTATTTGTCATTTCCTTCACCCCACTCTCCGAGCATAGATAGGCTTTCTGCTATTTTTTCTTGAAACTGTCTAGAAGTTAAATCTCCTTTATAGATTTCATGAAACACAATGCCATCTTTTATAAATAGAACGCGATTTGCCCCAGAAGCTGCCTTGATAGAGTGTGTTACCATCAAAATACTATTTCCTAGTTTATTTAAATAGTTAAACACACCTATTATCTGTTCCGCAGTTTTTGAATCAAGCGCACCCGTTGGTTCATCGGCAAGTACTAGTTCAGGCTCACTTACTATTGCCCTTGCGATCGCTATTCTCTGCTTTTGACCACCAGAGATCTCATAAGGATATTTATCCAACACATCTTCAATAGCTAGTTCAGAAGCGACTTTCTCAACTCTCTTTTCAATCTCATCAACCTTTTTATTCGATAGCACTAATGGCAACGAAATATTATCCCTATTGGTAAGCGTATCTAACAGATTAAAATCTTGAAAAACAAATCCTAAATATTTTCTTCGAAAGCTCGCTAAGTCAGAATCGTTTATGTCATTTATTGTTTTATCTTTTAAGATAACGTCACCCATTGTCGGCTTATCAAAACTGGCAATGATATTTAAAAGCGTTGTCTTACCACTTCCACTCTCACCCATAATGGCAACAAATTCTCCCTCTTCCACTTGAAAATTTATATTCTGAAGTGCTTGAACTTGCATTTTTTTCGTTTTATATACTTTTTTTACATTATTTAATTCCAATAACATTTTTTTCTCCTTATCTTTTTATTTGCAATATCATTCTATACTGTAATAAACGGCGTTGCATTCATTTAATATTACAAAAAGAAAGAAAAACCTTACAACATTGTAAGGTTCGAGCGTGAAAACTCTATTGTGAATTCGGTCCCTTTATGTATCTCGGATGTTACAGATATCTTATGATGCAATCGTTTAGCGATTTCTTTTGCTAAATATAATCCTATTCCACTGGACTTTTCATTTAGTCTCCCGTTAAACCCAGAATATCCCTTGTCAAATATCTTCTCTATGTTCTCAGATAAAATGCCAATGCCTGTATCTTTTATCAAGAGATGGTTTCTTTCGTTATCGTAGGTAACCCAAATATCTCCCTCTTTCGTGTATTTTAACGCATTATTGAGTATCTGTTCTACCACTATACTTAGTAGCTTTGCATCGGTCAGTATTTGTTCCTCTATTTTTTCATAATGTAACTGTATGTTCTTGACAATAAACTGCATGCTATACTTTTGTATCAGTGGTGTAATAATACTGTCGAGACTGACAGTAGCAAAATCCATGTCTCTATCTGGACTTGTAATTTTTATATAGTTCATTGCCATAGATGTATAATTCTCTATTCGTAAAAACTGATCTTTTAGTTCTTCTTTTTTTTCGGTAAAATCATCTTCTAATAATAAATTACCTGCTGTTATTGGTGCTTTTATCTGATGAACCCACATCAAAAAATATTCTTCCAAATCACTTTGCTTTTGATTTGCCTTTTCAAGTAGCTCTCTAAGTTCTTTGTTCTCATCGCGCAGTTCCTGTATCGCATTCGTTTCCTTCCCACGAAAAACATATATATAAACAAGCGAAAAGATAATATAAACAAGCGACAGACTCAGCCCTAGATAAAACACCGTTAAATTCAGGTCAAATAAAAGAAATAATACTAGAAATATTAAAAGACAAATAAGAGGACTGATGATTGCTATTTTATAATTCTTAATATTCATAAATCTCCTTAATAAATGATACGATATCCTATATTTCTTTTTGTCTCTATAATACTATCTAATCCGAGAGACTCTAACTTTTTCCTCAGCCTTACAATATTAACGGCTAATGCATTATCATCAATATAATGTTCATTTTTCCAGCATTTATTTATCAATTGATTTTTAGATATGAACTTTTCTGCATTTTTCATAAGTTCTATCATTATTTGTAATTCTGTAAACGTCAAATCAATATCTTTCTTATTATAATAGATGGATGATTTGCTTATATTTAACATCATTTCCTTATATACGAGACTATCAGAATCTGCGCTCATTTCATACGTCCTTCTAAGTAATGCTTTTATTTTCGACACGGTTATACTTAAATCGATTGGCTTACAAATATAATCATCCGCACCCATTTGCATAGCGCTTATCATATCGCTTTTTTCATTTAACGCAGATATAAATATAATGGGAACATTCGATATTTTTCGAATCTCACTGCATATGTGATAGCCGTTTACATTGGGAAGCCCAATATCAAGTAAGACAAGTTTTGGTCTTTCTTGTTCAAACTCGGAGATTACGTTAACAAAATCCTTACATACGAACGCGTCATAAGCCCACTTAGATAATTCGTTTTTAAGTGAACTAGCGATAACAGGATCATCTTCTATAATCATTATTTTCATATATAAGAGCTCCTTTCCTTTTACTATACTCTATCTTTTTTATGAAAATGAAACATAATAGCGGATATAATAGACAACAATATAATGAATATAATTAGCACAATATTAGCGTTTAATAATATCCTTCTTGTTGTTACACCAAAATCTTCATAACTTAAACTAATTGTAGATACTACTATTTCTATTCCTATTAATAAACCTAATATTATATTTACAATTTTTTCAAATTTATCTACCATATACCAGGAAACCTTTCTTTTTCTTGTGTTCATTTAAAACCAACTAAGCACTAAATCGTTTTTGATATACACATTCAAAACTATCTTCATTTACTTTTATTACATCATATCCTATCATTTTTCCTTCTATGGGATTGAAATTTTCAAGACAATACCGATAGATTTTCTCTAGCTTTTCTGGTTCTATCCTACTTGCTATGGTTAAATGGGGAATCCAGTTATTAACTGTATATAGTGACGCTTCACTTATGTATTCTTTTAAAATACGATGGACATTATTATGTACGTTGATTAAATCTTGATTGATAACTGGGCTTAAATATATGTTCGTGCTG
>PDWI01001045.1_pt1 | contig 44908 bp, 40 predicted proteins | sample 1430891 | NCBI WGS metagenome assembly PDWI01 (sample SAMN01162508, study PRJNA174530) | Oral metagenome, whole genome shotgun sequencing project. | biome: Marine environment; feature: Marine mammal; material: Swab sample of the gingival sulcus; isolation source: swab sample of gingival sulcus...
CTCGTGCGCCTCGTGCGCCTCGTGCGCCTCGTGCGCCTCGTGCGCCTCGTGCGCCTCGTGCGCCTCGTGCGCCTCGTGCGCCTCGTGCGCCCTACGATAAAAGGGGATGATCATGAAAACCAAACTATTTATTGCAGCCGTTACAGCAACAGCTTTGACCGGATGTGGCTCAACCAACCCGCCGCCCGATCCGTTGTACAGACTGTCGCCAAAGGAGTTGGTGGAAATGCGGGAAGAGGTTTTTGAAAAATATGTAGATGTGCCCCCCGAACTGCTTGAAATGCCGACAAGCGGGCAGGCGACTTATTCCGGCGGGGTTGGGATTGTGTATAATGATAAGGATTCGGATGTTTCGATCCTCAGTGACCCCAGTGCCGTGCCGATGATCGGGGAAATGAATATGACGGCCAACTTTACGGCCGCGGGGGGCGATGTGGAAGGGCGCCTTTCGGGGTTTTACGCTGGAGACTTTGATGTTGCATGGACCGGAAATGACGCTGAACAATGGACTGACGCCATGTATTCTGGTGACATGCATATGATGACCCCCGCGGAGCGCGAGGCGATGATTGCGGCGTTTGATACGCCGGTTGAGGGGGAGCTTACGTTTGGCGGGGACATCGCGCCTGGCTCTTTTGCTATAGATATTTCCGGGACGCTGGACAATGATGGTAAATCCGTCGTGGTCGGTGGTCAGGGCTTGGTAAATTTTGGTCAAGGGGATGCTGAAATTGCTAATATCAACGGCGCCACGCACAGCAATTTGACGTTAACCGAAGACGGGGTGGATAAGACCGGTCGGATGAGAGGATTTGCGGTCAAAGACGACTGATCGGCCCTGTTGAGATGGTTTCGCCAACAACGACCGCCGCGCGTGACCTGCGCGGCGGTTTTTCTTGTTTTTGTGCGGAATTTCTATAGCTTGCGGCCATTCATTATGGATCGAGATAGCAATGCAGTGGAGAATGCCATGAACGCCAAATTACTTGCCGCAGCCCTGACCGCAACAGCCCTGACCGGCTGCATGTCGTCCAGCTTGTCGCCGGAGGAGCTGGTTGAGCGAAAACTTGAAGTGATTCAACGCTCTGAAGGTCTGGCCGGCCAAGCGCTCACCATGCCGGTCGATGGTCAGGCGACCTATTCCGGCGTCAGCAGTTTTGGCTATGGCCCCGGGGCACCGGGAGGAGGAGGTATCGGCGATATCGTGGTCATGATGGGGGAAATGGACGTGACGGCCGAGTTCACAGAGGATGGTGCCTTTGTCGATGGTGTCCTGTCCGGCTTCCAGTCGGCCACCGGCTTTGAAAATAATCTTTATGAAGGCGTTTTCCAGGATGGACTGAAGAGTTTGAGCGAAGCCCAACGCGCCGAGTTGATTGCCATGTTCGATACGCCGGTTGATGGGGAAATTGTTTTTAGCGGCACGACGGTTGAGGGGGGTGACGTGTTCCCGATCGCTCTGTATGGGGCGCTGGACAACAACGGAAAAGATGTTCGGGTTGGTGGTTTAGGGATAGCGGGGTTTGGGGCCAATAATGCTGCCGGGTTTAGTATTGAGGCGACACGTGAGACTGAAGAGGGTGAACCTGCTTTGTTGGTAACCGAGGGTGGCGTGTCCAAGGCCGGGCTGCTTGACGGTATGGCTTTGAGGAATGACTGATCGGTATTCCTGATTGCTGAAATGCTTCCCGTAACAACGACCGCCGCGCCTGATCCGCGCGGCGGTTTCTTGCTTTTGGAGCGCGGTTTCCTTAGGGTTAGGCGGTATATCCGAACCGCCGCAGGGGCGCGCGGAAAGGGAGGTATGATGAAACGCAAGGTATTCTTTTTCGCCGGTCTGGCCGTTGCTCTGACCGGATGCGCGGGCTCTGGTCCCGATGTTTTCATCCCCCGGCCCCCGCGTGATCTGGCCGATTTTCAGGTGGACCGGGCGGCGGAATTTGAGGCGGCGCGCAGCGAAGAGCGCGGGCTGCCGACGGACGGCACGGCAAGTTATTTCGGCCTTGCGGCCTTTGCCTATGGGGCGGAAACCGCACCGGGGGAGGGCGCGCCGGACGATGTGACGGCCATGCTGGGCGAGATGCGGATGAGGGCGAATTTTTCGGAGACGGGCGGCACGGTTACGGGCGACCTGACGGGGTTCGTCGCGGCATCCGGGGCGGAGGTCCGGGCGGCCACGGGCGTTGATCCGGACGCGGTGGAGGTTCCGGCCGTGTTGGAAGTTCTGGCCACGGGCAATACGGACTGGTTGAACGGAGAAGAACGGCAAGCGGTGCTGGCAACCTTTGATGGCACGGTTTCGGGCCGCATTGATTTGAGCGGCGACATTGCAGCCACCGGGGCCGGATTTCCCGTCGGGCTGGTCGGTTCGTTGCAGCATGAGGGAAAAACCGTCGCCATCGGTGGCAATGCGGAGGTTGGTTTTGAAGGGGCGGAGGCGAATTTCGTCTGGATTAACAGCGATCCCGATACGCCGGGCGGCATGGCCCTCACGGAAGACGGCGCGGCGCGAAGCGGGGTGTTGGTGGGCGTCGCGGGCCAACCGGACTGACCTTCGTTTTTGGTGAAAAGAACCGCCGTGCCGATCCGCGCGGCGGTTTTGTTTGGGGGGCATTTCCGCGTTGTTTTCTCCTTTGGGGGGGGTTAAGGCTTTAAGCACACGTTTTGCGTGCATCTGGATAACAAGGGATAAACCATGAAAACCGCACTCTTTCCGCTGGCCATTGCTGCCTTTGCACTTTCCGGCTGCATGACGAATGAAACACCGGACGGTGGGGGCCGTCCGGGCTCGTTGACTGCCCAGGAGTTGTTCGAAATTCACGAACAGCGCGGGGCCGAATTTGATGCGGCTGAGGAGGAAACCGCTCAGGGCGGTGTGACCCTGCCGTCGAGTTTGGATGCGACTTATTCCGGTGTTGCTATGCTGGGCTATCACTATTCACATACGGCGCCGTTTGAAGTGATGATTGGCGAGATGAAGCTGGACGCGAAGATTGATCCTAATGGTGCGGATACGATTAATGGTAACCTGTCCAACTTCTACGCCGCATCTGGTTTGACAATGGATGAGGCTGTGGGAGTACTAGATGGGTTCCCGGATGATATGCCCGCGCAGGATAAGGCGGATCTGATCGCATCCTTTGATCGGGATGTGACGGGTAGTCTTGATTTGACCGGAACAATTGCCAATGGCGGCAACGAGTTCCCGCTGAATATCAACGGCACGCTGGTGGATGGCTCGACCAATGTGGTTGTCGGGGGGCAAGTTCAGGCGGGCTTCCATGGCAATTCCGCTCAGGCTATTGGGATTTCGGGCAATAGCGACGTTGGGACGCTTATCCTTGATCCCGGCACGTTTGTCGAAGGGGGGATTTTTGGTTTTGCCATGAAGCAATAAGCACCGGATTGTCGTACATACAAACCGCCGCGCCTGATCCGCGCGGCGGTTTTGTTTGGGGGCTACGCTCTATCGCGCCAGCCAGCGGCTTTCGGTGATGCCGTCGAGCATGATCATGGTGCCGCTTTCTCGGATGAAGCGTTCGATGGCGGGTGGGTCCAGCACCACGGTGGCGGCGACTTCTTCGACATGGGCGAGCAGGCCGGGGCAGAGGGGCGCGGAAGGGCCGAGCAGCACTTTGCGGGTTTGCGGTCCGGCGAGGGGCAGGAGCGGGGCCAGCGAGGCGTTCATCAGGGTTTGCGCGGTGATGATCAGGGTCTTGGCGCCGTGGATCGCGGGGCCGGCCTCCTCCGCCGGGATGTCGCCGGGTTTGGGTTCGCGTTCGACGATGCGCGCTTGTGGCAGGCGTTTGGTGGCGCCGCGAAACCCGCCGATGATGATCACGCCGTCGCCGGGGGGCTGGAGTGCGGCGAAGCCCCCTTTGGCGGTCTCTTCGGGGTAGCGCATGTCGCGGCGGTTCCAGTAGGCATTGACGGCAGCGAGGCCCAGCGAGCGCGATAGGGGGTCGGTGGAAAACAGGAATTTTCCCAGTTCTTTCAGGCTCTTGCCGTGCAGTCCCTCCGGCGGGCGGATGCTGCGCGCCCCTTCCGTGCCGCGCGAGGGCGAGCGGGCGATGCCACAATAGGGACCGGCTTCGACGAAGGTCCAGTTGAAGCCGATGAGGATGTTTTCGGCCGCTACGTCATCGGGCAGGGGCGCGACCAGCAGGCGTTCGATCTCCGTCGCCCCGAGCGCTTCCAGCACGGCAAATCCCGAGGGTTCCGCCCCCGCCGGGTCCGGGATCAGGCTCACGGTTTGGGCGATGGTGGTGCTGGCGCCGTCGGTTTCCACCGCCCAGCCCGCCTCCGCCAGTTCCGCTAGCATCTTGTGCCATTTGGCGCGGTTCTCGCCGTCATTGTTGATGCGCAATTCGCTGGGGGAGGTTGGGGTGTGCATGGGGTGCCTTTCGAGCCAGAGTCGCGCGGATTATGGCACGGATGGCGCGGGCGGGGGTGAAAAAATACTGGACAGAGGCGCGCTGCTATTGAAACTTGTTGCTTCAAAGTCACTGGGGGGCAGAACGCAGCCATGACAGGGAAGAAAAACACCATTCATTTACGCCGTATGCGGGCGCGGGCGAGGCATGCGGCACCTCGAAAAACGCTTTGGTCAGTCCTGCGCGCCGCGTTACGCGCTGTCTGGAGCGGGTTTGAACACTTCCTGCTGCTGGCGACCTTTGCGTCGATCGTGCTGGGGGTGGTGGCGTTCTGGATTGATTTTGAGGACCGCAAGGTCGAGGCCCGAACCCGCGCGTGGAGCCTTATTACCACCCCGGCCACCGGCAACTCCGGCAAAGGCCCGGCGCTGGAGTATCTGAACGATCAGGGGATTCCGCTCAATGGTATTAACCTGTCCTGCGAGCGCATGGGCGGCGGTTGGGATGCGGAGAGGCTGAGTTGTGAAGCGCCGACCTATCTGGCGCGGGTGGCGTTGCAGAGGGCGGACCTTCAGGGGGCGCAGTTGCAGGGGGTCGACCTTTGGAAAGCGCAGTTGCAAGGGGCCGACCTCGGGGACGCGCAGTTGCAAGGGGCCGACCTCGGGGACGCGCAGTTGCAAGGGACCGACCTCACGGGTGCGCAGTTGCAAGGGGCCTATCTTTGGTACGCGCAGTTGCAAGGGGCCGACCTCAAGTTGGCGCAATTGCAAGGGGCCGGTCTCAAGTCGGCGCAATTGCAAGGGGCCAACCTCCTAGGCGCGCGATTGCAAAGGGCCGAGCTCACGGGCGCGCTGTTGCAAGGCGCCGTATTCTGGCACACGCGGTTGCAAGGGGCCGACCTTTGGGACGCGCAATTCGGTGGGGCAAATTTAAGTGAGGCGGATTTCACTGACGCATTGTCTCTCAACCACGCTGATTTCCGCGACCCGAAAACCGGCCTGTCTGCCTGGGCTTGGGCGGACATGCCGCCCATTGGGTTGGAGGGGATCGAGATTGAATTGTGCGTCTATGACGACAATATCCACGATCGCATCATACGCCCCGACCCCTGCATTCCCCCCGACTCCGCACAATAAAAGAGCGGCCCCGGAGGGCCGCTCGGGTGTTGTTGTAATACCTGTGCGGATTACATCGGCGCGTCGGCCGCGTTTTCCATCAGGTATTCCATGACCAGTGCGCGTTCGGCGTCGTCGAGGCCGGCGCGTTCGAACATGGAGGGCACGATGCCTTTCCACTGCTGCTGCGTGTAGTGGGTCACTTCACGCGGGGCGTGGCAGACGGTGCAGCGCTCGAAGAACATCTTCTCGCCCGGCGTCATGTCGGCATAGAGCTTCTCGGTCAGGGCTTCGAGCCGGTCCAGACCAAGTGCGTCCTCGTCGATCTCTTCGAGTTCCATATCGTCGATGATCGGCGGTTTCTCATAGGCCATGTTCGGGCCTTCCGGGTCAACGCATTTGCGCATCTCGACCAGCGCCGAGTTGGCGGTCGTCGCCTCGGCCAGCGCCGAAGAGCGCTGCGTCGAGGTGAGGAAGTTCGCCAGACCGGAGTTGTCGCGGCCCTTGCTGTCGAGTTGCGGCCAGCAGCCCTCATAGAGCGAGACCACGCCCGGCATGATGTCGTCGCTCACCACCGCGCCGACGATGACCGTGCCGCGCTCGTTATACAGCTCGACCAGATCGCCATCTTCGATGCCCCGCTCGGCGGCGTCCTGCGCGTTGATGCGCACCGGCTCGCGGCCTTGCACCGTGTAAAGCTCCCGCAGGCGCTCGGAGTTGGCCATCTGGCTGTGCAGACGGAACCACGGGTGCGGCGACACGATGTGCAGCTGACCGGGCTTCGCGTTGCCGAGATACTCTTCCTTCTCAAGCCACATGGCGGTGCCGGGGCAGTCCGGCAGGTCCATGTCGGCGATGTCCTGACAGAACATCTCGATCTTGCCGGAGGAGGTGTGCAGCGGGTTGGCCTCGGGGTCTTCGTAGAACTCCGAATGGCGGGTCCACTTGCGGGCCTCGGCAGGCACCGGCATCCGGGCATAGCCCTTCTCCCAGAACTCCTCGAACGGCACGTCCTCGGCTGCGCCCGAAGCCTCATAGGCGAGCTTGATGTGATACATCTTGTCTTCGGTCTCGGTGAACGGTGCCCAGAGGCCGAGCTTGTCGGCCAGACCTTCGAAGATTTCGTAATCCGGCAGGCTCTCGCCGATCGGTTCGATCACCTTCTTCATGGCGTAGACGCGGTCGTTCGAGTAGGTGCCGCCGGAGGTGATGTCGTCCTGCTCCAGCGTCGACGCGGCGGGGAACACGATGTCGGCCCAGCGGGTCGCGGCGGTCCACCAGACGTCGACCGAAACGATGGTCTCGACCTTGTTCAGCGCGCGGATCAGCCGGTTGGTGTCCTGCTGGTGCGACATGAAGTTGTTGCCCGCGTTGAAGATCATCTTGATGTCGGGATAGCTGTTATGCTGCCCGTTGTAGAAGAACTTCTTGCCGGGGTTTTCCAGCGCTTCGGTGATGCGCGAGGCGGGGACGATCTTCTTGACGAAGTTGCGGCCCTGACTCATGCCGACCGGGGTGCGGTTGCCGCCCTGCGGCATGCCGCCGTTGCCGTAATGCCAGCTGAAGCCGACGCCCTGACCCGGCTTGCCGATCTTGCCCAGCAGGGCGGCGTAGTTGACGATGGTCCAGTAGATCATCTCGCCGTGCCGTGCCCGCTGAATGGCCCAGGAGCCGGCGATGCAGGTGTTGTTGGTGGCGATGAGCTTGCTCAACTTGCGGATCTCGGCGGCGTCGATGCCGGTGATCTTCGCGGCCCATTCCGGGGTCTTCGGCGTGCCGTCGGTTTCGCCCTTGACGTAAGCGATCCACTTGTCGGCGCCGACGGTGTATTTGTCCATATACGCCTTGTCTTCCCAGCCGTTTTCCAGCGCGTCGTAAGCCATGGCCAAGAACAGCGCGGTGTCGGTGTTGGGGATGATCGCGGTGCGCTCGGCGTTCAGCACCTCGTCGGTCGCGGTCTGCTGCGGGTTGATCGAGATGAACTTGACGCCCGCGTCGCGGATGTCTTCCCAGTGGGCATACATGCCGTGGTCGGCCACGCGGTATTCGATGCGGTTGTTCTTGATCGGGTCACAGCCGACCAGCACGAACACGTCGCAATGGTCGCGGATGGTTTCCCAGGCGGATTGTGCGGAATAGACTTCCATGTCGCCGATGATGCGCGGCAGGATGACCTGACCGGCACCGGCGGACCAGTCGCCCGCCGTGTTGGTGCAGCCGCCCATGAGGTTCAGCAGGCGGCCCTGAAGCACGTTCGGACGGAAGGCGCCCGCGTTGGACCAGCCGCCATAGGACGAGCTGAAGATCGCTTCGTTGCCGTGGTTGGTGGCGGTGTCGAGCAGCGCTTTGGCCGCGAGCGACCAGGCGGTATCCCAATCGACCTGCACCCACTCTTCCTTGCCGCGCAGCTCGGGCTTGGTGTCGCCGGTTTTCCAGCCTTCGAGGTAGGACTTGCGCACCATCGGGTAGTTGATGCGGGTCTTGTCGTAGGTCCGGTCCATGACACCGTAGGTCAGCATCTCGGTGGGCCGGGCATCCAGTTCCATCATGGTGTTGATGCCAACCAGCTTGCCGTTCTTCACCACGCCTTCAAACGGGCCGTAATGGGTTGCGTGGAAGATGCGGCCGCGGAAGCTGTTGGGGTCGATTGACGCGAGCGCGGTCGAGCCCATCAGGCTGGTGGCCCCAAAAGCAGCGGCGCCTCCTTGCAGGAATGCGCGGCGAGTCGGGTTGGTAAAAGACATAGGTTCCTCCTCAGGACAACAAAATCGGTTGCCCCCATCATAGATGGGCTCTGTAAACGGGTCTTTCGCAACCTATGAACGGACGGTTTGCGTTTGTAAAAGAATGTGAACGAGGGTAGAACCGGGCAAATACCGGAGCGAGCCAGGAGCGATCTGTGAGCCAGCATATTGTGATTGTCGAAGATGACAGCGTGACCCGCCGCCGTCTGGGGGCGGCGCTGCGCAAGCAGATGTATCGGGTCAGCGAGGCGGAAACGGCGGCGCAGATGGAGGCCATTGTGGCGCGCGATCCGGCGGATTTGCTGCTGGTGGACATCAATCTGGAGGGCAAGGACGGGCTGACCATCACCCGCGAGCAGCGGGCGGCGTCGCTTGCGGGCATCATCTTGCTGACCAGCCGCGACGATCCGGTGGACCGCATTGTCGGGCTGGAAATGGGGGCCGATGATTACGTCACCAAGCCGTTTGACAAGCGCGAGCTGTTTGCGCGGGTCAAGAACCTGCTGGCGCGGATCGAACAGATCAAGACCGCCGCGCCCGCCCCGGTTGCCGCCTGCGAGATCGGGGGGTGGCGGCTGGACCGGGCGCGGCGGCGGCTGGAGCGTCCTGAGGGGGCGGGGGAGGAGGGGCAGATCGAGCCGCTGACCCGCGCCGAGTTTGACCTGCTCGACGTGCTGATGCGCCATCCCGGCGTGGTACTGTCGCGCGCCCGCTTGATTGACCTGACCCAGCACCGCGACGCCGCCCCCGAAGACCGCACCATCGACGTGCTGATCGGTCGCCTGCGCCGCAAGATCGAGACTGACCCGACCCGGCCCGACTGGATCATCACCGTGCATGGCGAAGGCTATCTGTTCGCCCCGGCGGAGGGCTGATTCCCGAGGGGGCTACGCTTCCAGCCCCAGTTCCCGCGCCGCCGCGTCCAGCGCCTGTTCCGCGCTGGCAAAGGCGGCGTCCAGTTCGGCGGCTTCGGTCTCAGGGGCGCGTTCCGCCCGCGCCGCTTCCTCCACCGCACCCAGCATTGCGCACAGCGCGGTCAGGCCGAAATTCGACGCGGCCCCTTTCAGCCGGTGCGCCATCTTCGCGCTCGCTTCATGGTCGCCACGGGCCAAAGCCGCCTGCAAGTCCGGCAGCGTCCGTTCGACCTGCGCCCGAAATTCCTGCAAAATGCTCTCCACCATCTCGCGGCCAAGGTCTTCGAGGTCCGATTGCAGGCTGTCGCGGATGGTGTCGTGGTCGCTCGCCGCGCGCGGCGCTTCCGGCGCGTCCGCTTCCCCCTCCAGCACCGCCCGCAGCGCGCGCGGCGAGATCGGTTTGGTCAGGATGCCATCGACCCCGAGCCGGGCCCGTTCCGCCGCCGTGTCGCTCAGATGATGCGCCGTCAGGGCCAGAATCGGCGGGCCATCGGGGCGGGCGCGGCGCAGGCGGGCGGCGACCTCTTGCCCGTCCATATCCGGCAGGTCGAGGTCCAGCAGCACGATGTCGAACGCCTCCGTCTGCCCCAGATGCACCGCCTGCGCCCCGGTCCGCGCATCGCGCACCGAGCAGCCCAGCCGGTCGAGATAGCCCCGCGCCACCATCCGGTTCACCGCATTGTCCTCGACCAGCAACACCCGCTTGCGAAGCTGCGCCGGGGCAACGCGGTCCGGCGCGCGCGCCACCTGCGCCAGATCGCCGGGCTGCAACGGCACGGTCAGGGTGAAGCGCGACCCCATGCCCGGCTCGCTCTCCACCGTCAGCAAGCCGCCCATCGCCTCGGTCAGACGCCGCGAGATCGACAGGCCCAGCCCCATCCCCTCGATCGCCCCGATCTCTCCGCCGCTGCCCCGGCCATAGGCGTCGAAAATGTAACTCATGTCGTCCTGCGCGATGCCGATGCCGGTATCGGATACCGAAAAGCTCAGAACCGGCGCGCCGGTATCGGGGCAGGGCGCATGGTCCACCGTGAGGTCCACCCGTCCCTGCGGCGTGTATTTCACCGCGTTGGACAAGAGGTTGACCACCACCTGCCGGATTTTCGGCGCATCGCCAAAGACGGCCAGCGGGGCGTCCGGGGACAGCGCGATCGAGTATTCCAGCCCCTTGTCCTCCGCCGCCACCCTCAGAAACGACCCCAACTGCCCCACCAGATCGCGCAGCGCAAAATGCGCCTCCTGCCGCTCCGGGACATGGGTTTCCGTGCTGGCAAAGTCGAGCAGATCGTTGGACAGGGTCAACAGATGCTCCGCCGAGACCCGCGCCGTGGTCAGCCGCGCCGCGGCGTCCGGGGCGTCGGGCGCGTCTTCCAGAAGGCGCAACATGCCGATAACGCCGTTGAGCGGGGTGCGGATTTCATGGCTCATCATGGCGAGAAACTCGGATTTGGCCCGGTTGGCGGCTTCGGCCTCGGCGCGTGCGGCGTCATGAGCCTGCATCTCGGTGACGATCTGCCCCGTGCGCTCCTTCACCGTGCTTTCCAGCTCGTCGCGCAGCTTTTGCGCGCTCGCCGCCCGCTGGCGCAACACATGCAGTGAACGCTCCATCTGGCCGATTTCGTCCGGCCCGGTGACCGGGATGTCGCGCCCATATTCCTCATGCGCCAGCGCGTCGATATGTTCCGCCACCCCGCGCAGCCGCAGCACGACACGGGTGCGCGCCAGATTCCAGGCATAAATCGCCGCCGCGCTGAGCAGCACCAGCGCCGCGATCAGGGCAAAGGAAATGACCCGGCTCTGGTCATCTGCCTTGCGCTGCGCCCGCAGAACCTCCGCCTGCACATTCGACAAATGCCCGTCCGCGATTTGGCTGAGCAGCACCGATTGCACCCGCACCTGATCGACCAGCCGCACCAGTTGCGCCTCGCGTTCCAGCATCCGCGCGCGCATTGCGAGGCTGCCGCCGGTCAGGCGTTCGGCGCCAATCTGCGCGAGCAATTCCGCCGTCCGCTGCCGCGCCGCCGCCGAGGGCAGGAAGTGCAGCCGGTTTTGCGCAAAGGCCAGTTGCGCTTCCAATTCCCGGTCAAGCCCCGCCAGTCGCTCCAGATCCCAGACCGTCGGCACCCGCAACAGCAGCGCTTCCGCCTGTTCCACCGCCCCCACCAGTTCCACATGCCGGTCATAGGAAAAGAAATCCACATCCGCCAGCTGGTCCAGCGTTTCCCGCACCGGGGCGGTATCCTCATACAGATCGGCGATGGTGGCGGTGACGCGCACGCGGGCGATGTCGGCTTGCCCGGCCAGAAGCCCGGATAGTTCCGAGAGTTGTTCGGTCGTTGTCCGCAGCTTCAGGTCCAGCGCATACAGGTCCAGCAACTGAAGCCGGGTCTGCTGCACCAGTTGCGAAATCGTGCTTTGCAAATCCTCCAGCGCCGCGGCGTCGCGTTCCTGCGCATTGGCGGGGAAAAACGCTTCCAGCGTCGTCAGATCCTGCCGCAGCGCCGCCATTTCGGCTTGCACCGCCCCGTCCAGCTGTTCCAGATCGTCCAGACTGCGCAGGTCGGGGAAGGCCGGGGCCAGCGTTGCGACAAAGCTTGACGCCCCGACAATCTTGTGCGCCAGCGGCCCGGCGGCCAGATTGTCCTGCATCAAAGCGCGCTGCTGGCGGGAAAGGTAGGTGTTCGACACAATCGCTCCGCCACTCGCCAGGAGCGCGAGGCTTACGATGAAGGAAAAGATGCGTAAAAGCTGTTTGTCAAAACGGGTATGGGCCATGCGGGCAGTCTATGCAGCCGCGACGCGGGCCGCAATCGGTGTTGCGCTTGTGTTTGGATTTGTTGGCACGGTGCAAGCGGAGGCGGGTGGCAAGCGGATTTGTGTCGTGGTGCCGCATTTCAAGGACGAATACTGGCTCAGCGTCGGCTATGGGCTGATCGAAGAGGCGAAGGCGACGGGCAGCGATCTGTTGTTGTTTGAAAGCGGCGGCTATCACGCGCTGCGCCGGCAGATCGAGCTTCTGGCGTCCTGCGTGGAGCGGGAGGCGGATGCGGTGTTGCTGGGGGCGGTGTCGGCGGATGACCCGGCGCTGCTGGCTGCCGTGGCCGATACCGCGCGGGCCGTGCCGGTGGTGGCGCTGGTCAATGAGTTGCACGCGCCGGAGATCAGCGGCTGGGTCGGGGTGGACTGGACCGCGATGGGGCGGGTGATCGGGCGCCATCTTGCGGGGCTTTATCCCAAAGGAAGCGCCCCGGTTGCGGCCGCGCTTGTGACCGGCCCGGCGGTTTCCGGCTGGTCGCCCTTGCTGGAGGCCGGGCTGACGGAAGGGCTGCGCAACGCGGCGGTAGAAATCCACCATATCGGCCGCTCCGATACCGGGCTGCACGAGCAACTGGCGCAGGTCGAAATCGCGCTGCAACAGGTGCCGCAGGCCGAAATCCTGATCGGCTCCGCCCCCGCTATCGAAGGCGCGATGGGCCTCGCCGCCACCCGGCCCGACGCTCTGCGCCCGATGCTGGTCTCGACCTATATCAGCCATTCGGTGCGGCGCGGCTTGCAAAGCGGCAAGGTCGCCGCCGCCGCTTTCGATGCGCCGGTTGCGCAGGGACGGCTGGGGGTTCGGGTGGCGCTGAACGCGCGGGTCGGCGTGTTTTCACAAGACCTGATCGGCCCGCAGATCGTGTTGGTGCGCGCAGACGCCCCGCAGCCCATGCCCCTCGCGCCTGCCGGTCTGGATCTTCTGATTGAATAGCGGCGGATGGCCGCAGTAACCCGCAGCAAGAGGGGCCGCTCTTGCGGAAAACCCGATCTGCCAAAGCCGTATCAAACTGGGGAAGAAGTGGCAGCCCGTAGGGGAATCGAACCCCTCTTTCCAGGTTGAAAACCTGGCGTCCTAACCGATAGACGAACGGGCCACTCTGTCGGTGGGCGGTTTCTATGTCGTGGGCGGGGGCGGCGCAAGAGGTTTTTTCGGGTTTGGTGAAAAAAATTTTGCGGCTTCCGTTTGGGTCAGTTTTGCGCTGGTGCGGCGTCTTCGAGGCTGAGTTGCGCCGTGGTGCGGCCGTTCCAGGTGTTGCGCTCCAGGCGGCCCGCGACGTGGAAGCGCGCGCCTTTGTGATCGAGCAGGGCTTTGCCCATCGCGGTGTCCATCGCGCCGAAGGCGATGGCGTCGAGCCGGGCGGAAAGGCCGTCCGACAGGGTCAGTTTCAGGTGCTTTTCGCCCACCACCTTGGCAAAGCGGATTTCCACGTCCGGCAGGGCGAAGCGCGGGGCGGGGGCGGCGGCGCCGTAAGGCCCGGCGCGTTCCAGCTCCTCGATCAGTTCGACCGTTGCGGCGCCGGGCATCAGTACGCCATCCAGTTTCACCTCGCCGTGGCCCAGCCGGTCCGCGCCCTGTTTGGCCAGAAGCTCGGCGAGGCGCGCCATGGCCGGTTCGAGTTGGTCGCGGGTCAGGGACAGGCCGGCGGCCATCTTATGCCCGCCGCCGCGCGTGATCATCCCGTCAGCGGCGAGGCGCTGGATCGCCGCGCCGAGGTCGATGCCGGAGACCGAGCGCCCGGAGCCCTTGCCTTCGTCGCCGTCGAAACCGATCACCACCGTCGGGCGGTGGGTCTTTTCTTTCAGGCGGGAGGCGACGATGCCGACCACGCCGGGATGCCAGCCCTCGCCCGCGGCCCAGACCAGCGGCGCGTCGGTGCCGCGTTCTTCCGCCTGCGCCAGCGCGCCCGCCAGCACGCTCGCTTCGATCTCGCGCCGGTCCTTGTTCAACGCGTCGAGCTTGACCGCCAGCGCCTCCGCTTCTTCGCGCGAGGTCGTGGCCAGCAGGCGCGCGCCGAGATCGGCCTTGCCCACGCGCCCGCCCGCATTGATGCGCGGCCCGAGGATATAGCCCAGATGGTAGGGGCGCGGCGCCTCGTTGATCCGCGCCACATCCGCCAGCGCCCGCAGGCCGGGGCGGTTGCGCCGGGCGAGGATCTTCAGCCCTTGCAGCACCAGCGCCCGGTTGGCGCCGATCAGGGGCGCGACATCGGCCACGGTGCCCAGCGACACGAGGTCGAGCATGGCAATCAGGTCCGGCCCCGTTTGTCCTGCTTCGCGCAGAAGCCGCCCCGCTTCGACGAGGAGCAGGAACACGACCCCGGCGGCGCAAAGGTAAGTCGGCGCGTCAGGGCTTTCATCCTGCCGGTTCGGATTGACCACGGCCAGCGCCGGGGGCAGGGTTTCGCCGCCGAGGTGGTGGTCGATCACCAGCACCTCAGCCCCCGCCGCGTTCGCCGCTGCGATCGGTTCATGGCTCAGGGTGCCGCAATCGACGCAGATGATCAGGGAATGGTCGCGCGCCAGTTCCTGCATGGCGGGGATGTTGGGGCCGTAGCCCTCCTCGATGCGGTCAGGGACGTAGAGCGTCGGCGTGATCTGATAAGCACGCAACCAGTCGATGAGCAGCGCGGCGGAAGTGCCGCCATCGACGTCGTAATCGGCAAAAATGGCGATGCGTTCGCCCGCGTCGCGCGCCGCGATCAGGCGGGTGGCGGCGCGGGTCATGTCCTTGAGTCGGCGCGGTTCGGGCAGGGTTTCCTTCAGCGTCGGGCTGAGAAACGCCTGCGCTTCTGGCGCCGGAACCCCGCGCCGGGCCAGAACGGCGGCCAGCGCCGGGGGCAGGCCGGTTTGTTGCGCGATCTGTTCCGCCGCCCGCGCGACTTCCACCGAAGGCCCGCGCCACGCCCGCCCGCTCAGGCTTTGTTCAACGCCGAGAAAGGCGGTCATGCGCCGAGATCCGCCGCCGCCAAAACGCGGGCAAATTCGCCGTTTAGGTGGTCCAGCGCGGCGATGTGAATGTCTTGCGCGCTTGGGGCCGGGCCGGGGCGCCAGCGCGTATCGGCGTTGGAATCGAAGGCGGCGCAGGCATCCTCTACCAGCGTCACCGTGAAGCCCAGATTGGCCGCCATGCGCGTGGAGGTGGAAACGCAATGCGGCGTGGTCAGGCCGCAGATCACCACTTCCGTGACGCCCGCCTCGCGCAGCGCCGCTTCCAGCCCGGTGCCGATGAAGGCGGAGTTGACGGATTTGTCAAAGCTCGGCTCGCCGGGGGCAGGGGCCACGGCGGGGTGATAGCCGATCTGGCCGCGCGCGGGATGCAGCGGGCTTTCGGGGTTGGTCGAGAGGTGGCGGACGTGAAAAACCGGGGCAGATGCGGCGCGAAAGCGGGTCAGAAGCGCGCCCGCCATCTGTTCCGCCTCCGGGTTGTTGCGGCTGCCCCAGACCGGATCGGCAAAGGCCTGCTGAATGTCGATCAGGAGCAGCCCGCGCATCAATCGACCTCGTTGGCCGGGGTGCGGTAGATCATGCGGCGCACGGAGCCGGATTTGGAGCGCATCAGCAGGGTTTCGGTGGTCAGCCAGCCGGGTTCGCGCTTAATGCCGGACACCACGGACCCATCGGTGACGCCGGTGGCGGAGAAGATGACGTCGGCAGTGACCATCTCGTCGCGGCTGTAGATCCGGTCGAGATCGGTGATGCCCGCCTTGGCGGCGCGGGCACGTTCGTCGTCATTGCGGAAGGTCAGCTGCCCCCACATCTGCCCGCCCATACATTTGAGCGCGGAAGCGGCCAGCACCCCCTCCGGCGCACCGCCCCGGCCCATATACATATCAATGCCGGTGATCTCGGCCTCGGCGCAGTGGATCACGCCCGCCACGTCCCCGTCGGTGATCAGGCGGATGGCCGCGCCGGTGGAGCGGATATCGGCGATCATCTCTTCGTGGCGCGGGCGCTCCAGCACGCAGACGGTGATGTCGGAAGGGTCGCAGCCCTTGGCCTTGGCCAGCGCCCGCACCCGTTCCGCCGGGCTCATGGCGAGGGAGACCACGTTTTCCGGATAACCCGGCCCGATGGCCAGCTTTTCCATGTAGACGTCCGGCGCGTGCAGCATGGTGCCGCGCGGGGCCATGGCGATCACGGTCAGCGCGTTGGGCATGTCCTTGGCGGTCAGCGTCGTGCCCTCCAGCGGGTCCAGCGCGATGTCCACTTCCGGGCCGTTCTTGCTGCCGACTTCCTCGCCAATATAGAGCATCGGCGCCTCGTCGCGCTCGCCCTCGCCGATCACCACAACGCCCTTGATGTCGAGCAGGTTGAGTTGCTCACGCATCGCGGTCACGGCGGCCTGATCCGCCGCCTTCTCATCGCCGCGCCCGACCAGAGCAGCGGAGGCGAGCGCAGCGGCTTCGGAGACACGGGCGAGACCGAGGGAAAGCATACGGTCGTCAAACTGGATTTTATCGGCCATGGGAGGTCCTTTTGTCAGAAATCTGCCCCCGGTTTACCGACCGGCGCCGCGCCCGGCAAGGGTCGCTATCGCTATCAGGCGACGGGCATCCGCCCTATACCGCGCAATGGCGGACGAGTTGGCCGTGATCAACCTGTCCCCGTGCCATTTTCTCGCTTTGGCACCAGACCGACATGCCATATTCATGTTCGGAAACGGTCCCCAACAATCTGTCCGCCGCAATGCTGATCAGGCAATCCTGCCCGCTCAGGTCTTCCCAGTTATTTGCAAATTCCGGTTCGATTCCCAAAAGTCGGTGCCCCCGCCAGCCGGTGATCTGCGCGTGTGCAAACGGGCGGTAAGGCTCGGGCAGGTCGTCAAAATTCGGGAATTTGCTGCGTAAATACGCCCAAACCATTTTCGCGCTGCCGTCAAGGATGGGCTTTATTGGGTAATCCAGCATGTTTTCGGCGACGGAACGCCGGTGCTGAAAGAGGTGTGCAAGCCGCCCGGAATTGACCGGATCGAGTGGGTTCTGGCCCGCAGCATGGTCTCTCCATTCCCTGAGTTTACTTATCAGATCCGGCGCGCGGTTCAGCACCAGTTTCAACTGATCCAGGTTGTTTTTCATGTTCTTGTTGTCTGGGTTTTTTTCGACCAGACGCACAAGTTTTTCTTTCCCCGCGCTGGCCTCTCTGACCTCACGTTCCAGCCGCTCAAGGGTAAGGTCGGCTTCGAGGGTGGCCATCGCCCAGTTGTTAATCCACTGCGCCGGGGTCGCATCTGTTTTCGCAAAAGCGGGCGGATGTTTTTCCCCTTTGCTGATGAAGGGAACGAGCGTGACCGGCCATTTGTTCAGCAGCGGTTCGGGGTGAAAAAAACCGAATTCCGTCAAAGGCGGTAGGTTTTTTGGGCAGGGCCGTTCAACGGCATGGGTCATTTCGGCCTCGGTGAGCAGATGGCAGGAAACTTCATCCTGCCATTGCCCGTTCTCCCCGGTTGTGGTGCTGAAAAAGACCAGTAGCGCGCCCTTGCGGGGCCAATGCGCGGGTGCGGTCAGGGCGTTGAGGTCGATCTGCGCCAGAAAATATTGGGGTTTCCCTTCTTTGTTTACCGGCCACGTAAAGCTTTTTGGAACGCATGGCAGCCCACCGAGCCAGGACCGGGTATCCGCATTTTTCATGAAAGGTGATTGCAGGAGCAGCCCCCATGCGGAGCGTTCATCGGGCGCATTATTCAGCAAGGGCGGGCGGGACGCAGCGGGTGTGGTTGCGCCGGAACGCGTGGTGCGTTCAGGGTCTTGTTTGTCCCGTGCCGCGAGTCGTGTGAAAACGAACCCCGCAAGCGCGAAAACCAACAGGCTGAAGCCAAAATACAAAAGGCTGGTCACGCGCCGGGCCTCCCTTGTTTCGGATGGATGTCGGACGGACTTTAACCTGTTCTCTTGTTATGTCCACCTTGTCAGGTTCTGTAGCTCATGCCTCTGTCGGGCGCTCCCCGGCAAGCTTCTCGCGCGTGCGGATGAAGCCGGTCAGAAGCACGCCGATCATGGCGCCGTTCAGGGTATGCCAGAGCGCGTGGGTGCCGGTTGGCAGGGCTTGGCACAGGTGCATGTCGAGGGTGCGGAAGGTGAGCGAGATGGTGAACAGGGCGAGGGCGGTGGCGATATAGGGCGCGAAGGGGTTGGCGCGGCGCCACGACAGGAAAGCAAACACCGCGAGTGCGATCACGGCGGGCAGGTATTGCTGTGAGCCGTTGAGCAGGGTCGGTTCGGCGGGGGCGGCGGCTTCGTTGAGCGCGCTGTCGCCGCCGACAAAGGCCGGCCCGACCACCACCAGCACCGCGACGCCGACCACGGCGGCGATGATTGCGGGGTGCGGGCGCCTGCCGGAAAACAGGTGAATTGCCGCCAGCACGAACAGCGCCACGAAGCTCTAGATCGGCCCGGTATCGGCAAAGCCGGACCAGACATTCGCGTAAGTATGAAACAGGAAGGAGCCGATGCCGACGCAGAGGACAAGGGTGCAAAGGGCGATGACAACCGGCACCATCTGCCCGCGCTTTTTCGCCTCATAAAGCCCCCACAGCCCGGCGAGGATGAAAGCAGCATTGGACGCGGCGTTCCAGGGCTCGGCCCAGAAGGAAGGGTCGGTGCGCTCGCAGTAAATATCTACCGGGGCGAACCAATCCATATCCTAAACCTCTTCGATCTGCCAATCCATGCCCTAGACCTCCTCGATCCGAATGGCGACCGGGGCCTTGGCGATCACGCCGGTGGTCTCGAAGCCCTCGATGGCTTCGTCCAGCGCGGTGCGGGTGCATTTATGAGTCACGATCAGCACCGGCGCGGCGGCGTCGTCGTGGCCGTATTGGCGCATCCGGTCGATGGACACGCCCGCATCCCCCAGCACCGAGGCCATCTTGGCCAGCGCGCCGGGTTTGTCGACCAGTTCCAGCCGCAGGTAATAGGGCGCGGCGATGGCGGCGCGGGCGGTGCGCGCGCGGGTCAGGGTGTCGGCGGGCTGGCCGAAGGTCGGGATGTCGATGCCGCGCGCGATGTCCATCACGTCGCCCATGACGGCGCTGGCGGTCGGGCCTTCGCCCGCGCCGGGGCCGCGCAGCACGACCTGCCCGATGGCGTCGCCCTCGACCACGACCATGTTGGTGCCGCCCTCAAGCTGGCCCAGCGGCGAGGTGGCGGGGACGAGACAGGGGGACATGCGCTGTTCCAACCCGCGCCCGGTCAGTTGCGCCACGCCCAGAAGCTTGACGCGAAAGCCCATATCGGCGGCGGCTTCGATGTCGTGGATCGAGATGCGCTGGATGCCTTCGAGTTCCACCCCGTCGAAATCTACCTGCGTGCCGAAGGCGATGGAGGACAGCAGGGCGAGCTTGTGCCCCGCGTCAATGCCGCCCACGTCGAGGTTCGGGTCCGCTTCGAGATAGCCCAGTTGGTTGGCCTCCTCGAAAACCTCCTCGTAGGGCAGGTCGGCGTCATACATTCGGGTCAGGATATAGTTGCAGGTGCCGTTCATCACCCCCATGACGCGGGTGATCTCGTTGCCCGCCAGCCCCTCGGTCAGCGCCTTGATGATCGGGATACCCCCGGCCACCGCGGCCTCGAATCGCAGCGACACGCCTGCCTTTTCGGCCGCCAGCGCCAGTTCCTGCCCGTGATGGGCCAGCAGCGCCTTGTTGGCGGTGACCACATGCTTGCCCGCCGCAATCGCCGCCTCGACGGAAGCCTTGGCCGGGCCGTCATGCCCGCCCATCAACTCGACATAGACATCCACATCCTCGCGCGTCGCCAGTGCGACCGGATCGTCCTCCCACGCAAATGCGGACAGGTCTTCGCCCCGGTCCTTGTCCTTCGAGCGGGCGGAAACCGCGACGATCTCCACCGGCCGCCCCGCGCGCGCTTCCAGCATTTCCGCATGGCGGCGCACAATACGCACCGTGCCGATGCCAACGGTGCCAAGACCGGCGATTGCAAGGCGGAGCGGTTTCGGATCAGACATTCGGGCCTCCAGTTTCAGCCATTTTGCGCGCATTCGCTTCCCCATAGCCAATAGGCGCGCCGCTTGCAACGTGGCAGGCGGGGTTGGCGGGGCTTGGCGGGGCGGGCCGCTTGCGCTACACCTGCCGCCATGGCGCGCAAAACCGGATCTCATGGCGATATTACTGGCCCCAAAGTGCGGGCGGCGGCGTTGAAACTTTTCGCGCGTCAAGGCTACGCGGCGGTGTCGATGCGCCAGATCGCGGCGGAAGTGGGGGTGCAGGCGGGGGCGCTGTATCTTTACATCACCGACAAGCAGAGCCTGTTAGCGGAACTGATGCTGACCCATCTGGAGGAGCTTCTGGCCGCGTGGGAAGAGGTGGAGGCGGGGGAGGCGCCCCTTGAGCGGCTCGAAGCCTTCACCCGCTTTCATATCCGCCACCACCTCGCGCGCCCCGACGACGTGTTCATCGCCTATATGGAACTGCGCAGCCTCGAGCCGGAGAATTTCGCTCGCGTCGAGGCGCTGCGGCGGCGTTATGAGCAGGTGTTGCAGGACATTCTGGAGGCGGGGGCGGAGGTGTTCAAACTGGCCGATCCGCGCCTGACCACGATGGCGATCATCGCCATGCTGACCGGGGTTTCGACCTGGTATCGCGAGGGCGGGCGGCTGTCGCGCGCGGAGGTGGAGCAGAATTACTGGGAATTGGTGCGCCGGGCGGTGGGGTGTTAGGGAATTATGTGTCTCGCTCGGAGGGCTGCGCGCGACCGCACGGGTGGGGGCGGTCGGGCGCTGCCCGGCGTTGCCGCCGGGCGATGAGGCATGAAACCGCTAGGCTTATTGCGATAATCCCCCCGCTTGCACCCCCCGCCGGAAAGCCCCATATTCGGCCCCATGTCGTTGCCCAAAGGATTTGTCGATGAAGTGCGCGACCGGACCAGCCTCGCGCAGGTGGTCGGGCGTAAAGTCACGTGGGACATGCGCAAATCCAATCAGGCCAAGGGGGATTTCTGGGCGCCGTGCCCGTTTCATCAGGAAAAGACCGCTTCCTTCCATGTCGACGATAAAAAGGGCTTTTATTACTGTTTTGGCTGCCACGCCAAGGGCGATGCCATCGGGTTCGTGAAGGAAACCGAGAATGTCGGCTTCATCGAGGCGGTGGAAATTCTTGCCCGCGAGGCGGGGATGCAGATCCCGGCCCGCGACCCGCAGGCGCAGCAAAAGGCGGACCGGCGCACGGAACTGGCCAATGTGATGGAGCAGGCGGTGCAGTGGCTGCGCCTTCAGCTCAAGACGGCGCAGGGCACGGCGGCGCGCGAATATCTGGCCCGGCGCGGGCTGGACGCGCAGGCGCAGGAGCGCTGGGAAATCGGCTACGCCCCCGACGCCCGCCACGCCTTGTTGCAGGCGCTCAAGGACAAGGGCGTGCCGGAGGAGCAAATCATCGCCGCCGGGCTGGCGATCAAACCCGACGATGGCGGCGCGCCCTATGACCGTTTCCGGGGCCGCATCATCTTTCCGATCCGCGACCCGCGCGGGCGGGCGATTTCGCTGGGCGGGCGGGCGCTCGACCCCAATGCGCGCGCCAAATACCTCAACGGCCCGGAAACGGACCTGTTCGACAAGGGCCGTTCGCTGTTCAATTACGGCCCCGCGCGGGCGGCGGCGGGCAAGGGCGCGCCGCTGATCGTTGCCGAAGGGTATATGGACGTGATTGCCCTGTCGGAAGCGGGGTTTGGCGCGGCGGTGGCGCCCTTGGGCACGGCGGTGACGGAGAGCCAGCTGGAGTTGGTCTGGCGGGTGGCGCCGGAGCCGGTTTTCGCCCTCGATGGCGACAAGGCGGGGCAGCGCGCGGCGCTACGCACGGCGGACCTCGCCCTGCCGCATCTCGTCGCCGGCCGCTCGCTGCGCTTCGCCATGCTGCCGGAGGGGCTGGACCCGGACGACCTGATCAAAACCCGCGGCGCGGGGGCAATGCAGGCGGTGATCGACGCGGCGGAACCGATGATCGCGGTGCTGTGGCGACGCGAAACCGAGGGGCGCGCCATTGACAGCCCGGAACGGCGCGCCGCGCTGGACCGCGACCTGCGTAACCTGTTGCAAAGGATCAAGGATCCGTCGATCCGGGGCCATTATGCCGACGCCTTCAAAGAGTTGCGCTACCGCCTGTTTCGCCCGCAAAACCCTGCCCCGTCCGGCGGGGCGCGCGGCGGGTTCCAGCCGGGGCGCGGCTGGCAGCGCGGACCGGAGCCCACGCGCATGGAAACCAAGGCCACCGCGCTGGCGGCGCAGGGGGCGGGGGCGGTGGAGGAGCAGGTGCGCGAAGCGGTGATCCTCGCCACGTTGCTGACCCATCCGGGCCTGCTGGACCGTTTCGAGACCCAGCTTGAGCGGCTGGTGCCGACCGACCCGGACCATGCCGAATTGCAGCGCCTGATCCTTGAACACCATGAGGCGGCGGACCTGAAGGCGGCGGTCGCGGCGGCGGGGGGCGCGGGGCTGATGCACAAGCTTTTCCGCCGGGGGCATGTGCAGATCGCGCCGGGGGTGCGCCGGGCGGATGAGCCGGAAATCGCGGCGCTGTCGCTGGCGGAGGAACTGGCCAAACTGACCACCGCGCGGGCCATGCGCCGGGAACTGGCGGAGGCGGAAGCGGAGATCGGCGCGCTGGCGGATGAGGGGCTGACCTTCCGGCTTTCAGAGGCGGTAAAAGCCCGGCAGGAAGCGGGACGCGGCCCCGGCGAGGACCGCGGCATGTTCGACCGCGCCGAAAACGGCGTCTTTCTGTCGCGCGAGGAAAAAGACGCGCTGCACGCGCTGCTCGACCGAATCGGGCAGGGCGATAAGGCACAAGGGGGCGATAATGACCCCTGATTCGCCGGAAATTTCGTTAAAATCCGGGCTTCTGCCGAGAATCGACTTGGCGAATCACCCATTCACTGGTTTTGTCTGCGAATCACCCGTGGGCCAAATGCTCCTGAGGACCGAACACCGAGGTATTTGAATGGCCGTCAAAGAAAACGACGACACGAAACGCAATGACGAGGACGTTCCGGTCTCGTCGGATATGAGCCAGGCGAAAATCAAGGAGATGATTGCAGAGGCGCGCGCCCGCGGCTTCATCACCTATGGCCAGCTCAACAAGGCGCTGCCGCCGGAACAGGTTTCTTCTGAGCAGATCGAAGACGTGATGTCGATGCTCTCCGAGATGGGCATCAACATCATCGAGGACGAGGATGCCGAAGAGGCGGAGGAGGAGCAGAAAGGCTCGACCGATCTGGTCGCGGCAGGGGGCGCCCGTGAGGTCACGCTGGCGACGGGGACGACCGAAAAGCTCGACCGCACGGACGACCCGGTGCGCATGTATCTGCGCGAAATGGGCTCGGTGGAACTCCTGTCGCGGGAGGGCGAGATCGCCATCGCCAAACGCATCGAGGCCGGACGCAACACCATGATCGCCGGTCTGTGCGAAAGCCCGCTGACTTTTCAGGCGATTACCATCTGGCGCGACGAACTTCTCTCCGAGGACATTTTGCTGCGCGACGTGATCGACCTCGACACGACCTTCGGCAACAGCCTGGTCGATGACGAGGAAGAGGAAACGCCGGTGGTGGCGGCAGCGGGCGGCACGGCGAAGCCGGGCAAGGAAGAGGCCAAGCCGGAACTTGACGCGGACGGCAACCCGATTGCCAAGGAGGACGACGACGATGACGAGGACGAGCAGGCCAATATGTCGCTCGCGGCGATGGAAACCGCGCTGCGCCCGCAGGTTCTCGCCACCCTCGAACTGATCGCGCTCGATTACGAAAAACTGTCGGAAATGCAGGACCTGCGCATGTCCGCGACCCTCAATGAGGACGACAGCTTTTCCGCCCGCGCCGAGAAGGAATATCAGAAGCTGCGCTCGGAAATTGTCTTGCTGGTCAATGAGTTGCACCTGCATAATAACCGGATTGAGGCGCTGGTGGACCAGCTATACGGCATCAATCGTCGCATCATGTCGATTGATTCCTCCATCGTGAAACTGGCCGATCAGGCGCGTATCAACCGCCGCGAATTCGTTGAGGCCTACCGGGGCCGCGAGCTGGACCCGACATGGCTTGAGGATATGGCGCAGAAGCCGGGGCGCGGCTGGCAGGCGCTGATTGAACGCTCCTCCGACAAGGTGGAAAAACTGCGGGCCGATATGGCGCAGGTCGGGCAATATGTCGGTGTCGACATCCCCGAATTCCGCCGCATCGTCGGGCAGGTGCAGAAGGGCGAAAAGGAAGCGCGGCAGGCCAAGAAGGAGATGGTCGAGGCCAACCTGCGGCTGGTGATTTCCATTGCCAAGAAATACACCAATCGCGGCCTGCAATTCCTTGATCTCATTCAGGAAGGCAATATCGGCCTGATGAAAGCGGTCGACAAGTTTGAGTACCGCCGGGGCTACAAATTCTCGACCTACGCGACCTGGTGGATCCGGCAGGCAATCACCCGCTCCATCGCCGATCAGGCCCGTACCATCCGCATTCCGGTGCATATGATCGAGACCATCAACAAGTTGGTGCGCACGGGCCGGCAGATGCTGCATGAAATCGGTCGCGAGCCGACGCCGGAAGAGTTGGCCGCCAAGCTGCAAATGCCGCTGGAGAAGGTGCGCAAGGTGATGAAAATCGCCAAGGAGCCGATCAGCCTCGAAACGCCGATTGGCGACGAGGAAGACAGCCAGTTGGGCGATTTCATCGAGGACAAGAACGCGGTTCTGCCCCTCGACAGCGCCATTCAGGAGAACCTGAAAGAGACCACGACGCGGGTTCTGGCCTCGCTGACCCCGCGCGAGGAACGGGTGCTGCGGATGCGCTTTGGCATTGGCATGAACACGGATCACACGCTGGAGGAGGTCGGGCAGCAGTTCTCTGTGACCCGCGAACGCATCCGGCAGATCGAAGCCAAGGCGCTGCGCAAGCTCAAACATCCGAGCCGCTCGCGCAAGTTGCGCAGCTTCCTCGACCAGTAAAGAAGCACCCCCGCTTGGGGGTGTTTTCATATCAAGGGATTGAAAATATGTGGAAATTTTCTGGGATCGTGGGGTTGGTGCTGCTCTCCGGGACGAGCGGCGCGCGGGCGGAATGCGTCCAGATGCTGGCCTGTGAAAACACCCATCGTCCCTATGCCCTCTGCGCCGAAGGGGAGCAAATTCGCTTTACCTATGGCCGCGAGGGGGCGAGCAATATGGTCCGGCTGTCGCGCAATGTGACGCTGGTGGATTTGATGCCGTGGCCCGGCGAGGGAGGGTCGATCTGGGAACGGGTGACGCTGGTCGATGGCGAGGTGGAATACGTCCTTTGGTATGACATTACGCGCGATGATGCGGCAAAACTCACCGGCGGGCTGAAGGTTTATCGCGATGGCGAGGCTAAAACCAGCGTGGAGTGTTCGGCGGACCATTTCCGCTTTTCTGGCCACCCGTTGCCCATTCGGGGGTTGAAAGAAGCGGCGGGGCAGCGCTGGGACGCGGACCGGCTCGAATGGGTGCGCGACTGACATGCACCGCCGTTTTGTGCTTCAGACCAGCGGGCCGGGCCTGTATGAATTCACCCGCGAGCTGCGCGGTTTTGTGCGCGAAGCGGCGGTGGGCGAGGGGGCGCTGACCCTGTTCGTGCGCCACACCTCCTGCTCGCTGGTCATTCAGGAAAACGCCGACCCGGAAGTGCAGACCGACCTGCGCAATTTCTTTCACAAGCTGGTGCCTCCAACCACCGACCTGTCCATGTCCTACCTGACCCATACTTACGAAGGCCCGGACGATATGCCCGCCCATATCAAGGCGGCGCTCTTGCCGACGACTATCACAATTCCGATCATTGACGGGCAAATTCAGCTCGGAACATGGCAAGGAGTTTACCTTTTCGAACATCGGGAGGCGCCACACCGCCGCGAAGTCATCGCCCAGATCCTGCGCGCATAGGCGCCCGGATCGTTCCCCCAAAGCCACAATTTGCCGCTACATCATCTTGTGGCGGGTAATTGGTGCTACCCAAAACCCATGACAGCCCCTATAGTGCCTGTGGATAAGTGGGCAAAGACCCGCAAGATAGAGGTGCAGGCAGAGAAGGGGACAGGCATGAGATGCCCGTTTTGTGGAAGTGTTGATACGCAGGTGAAGGATTCACGCCCGGCGGAGGATCATGTGGCGATTCGCAGGCGGCGGTTTTGCCCGGCATGTGGCGGGCGGTTTACCACCTATGAGCGCGTGCAGTTGCGCGATCTGGTGGTGCTGAAATCCAACGGGCGGCGCGAGGAGTTTGACCGCGACAAGCTGGAGCGGTCCATCCGTATTTCGATGCAGAAACGCCCGGTGGAGCCGGAGCGGATTGATCAGATGATTTCGGGCATTGTGCGGCGGCTGGAAAGTCAGGGCGAGCCGGATATTCCGTCCAACCTGATCGGTGAGATCGTGATGGAGAGCCTCGCGCGGATCGACACGGTTGCCTATGTGCGCTTTGCTTCCGTGTATAAAAACTTTCAGGCGGCGGATGATTTTGACAAGTTTGTCAGTGAGTTACGCCCGAATATTTCGCCGGAAGACGACTGAGCGCGTGGCGCTGGGCGAAATCGCTCTAGCGCCACAACCAGGCGTAAGAGGCAAAGACCCCCTGTAGTTTTGCCAGCAGGCGGATGGCCGGGCCGGTGGGCGCTTGATGCCCGGCGGCGAGGCGGTCGACCACGACTTCCGGCGGGCAGGCGCTGTTGGTCACGGGGTCGTGGTAGCGCGGATAGTCGATCAGCACCGCATGGGCCAGCGCGATCAGGTCGGGCCGCGCGCGGCGCCGCGCGGGCACGTCGCCCAGATCGGTGGTCAGCCCCCAGCCCGCATAGAACGGCGCGCCGACGCAGGTCACGGGCGTGTCGCGCAGGAGCGCTTCAAAGCCCAGAAGCGAGGTCATGGTCCAGACCTCATCCACCGCCTCGATCAGCGCCAGCGGGTCGGCTTCCTCGGCAATTACATCGGCAAGGCGCGCGGCCTCTTCCGGCGCAATCCGCCCGGCGCGCAGCCCCGCTTCGACGTCCGGGTGCGGCTTGTAAATGATCACCGCTTCCGGGTTGGCGGCGCGGGCGGCTTGCAGCAGGGCGAGGTTGGTGCAGGTATGGGTCGTGCCGAGGCGGATCGAGGCGTCGTCCTCGACCTGTCCGGGCACGAGGATGCGTCGGCCTTCGGGCAGGTCCGGCGCGGCGCGTTCCAGATTGTATTTCGACAGCCCGGCGGCGCGGATGCCTGCGATCAGCCGCTCGGCGCGGGCGCGCAGGCCGGCGGGCAGGCGGGTCGCGGCCGCGATGTGGCGCTCCAGCCGGCTTTCGCGGGTCGGGTCGTAATAGATGCCCAGATCGTCCGTCACCAGCGACATCGGCGCGGTCAGTTCGGCCCCCAGCCCGCGCGAGCGCAAAAAGCCGTCCTCGACCCGGTAGAGCCGCAGCCCCTCGGTGTCGCCCAGTTCCGCCGCGCGCCCGGCCCAGACAAAGAGCGGTGCGTCGGTCGCGCGGGCGCGGGCCACGGCTTTGGCCGGGGGCAGGAAGCGCGGCGCGGTGAAAAAGCGGCTCAGGGGGCCGCGTTTCCACAGCCGCATCCCGGCCAGCACCGGCTGTGTCCCGTCCTCGCGGGCGGCGCGGGCGCGGGCGGCGAGGGTGGTGATCACCTGTTCGGCGCCGGTCGTGCAATCGTGGAACGGGTCGTAATAGTGTGGGTAGAGCAGCATGGCGGCGGCGTAAATCTGCGCGCGGGTGAGCTTGCGCTGGCGCCGCCAGACCGGGTTTTCGTCCTCCGTCAGCCCCCAACCGGCGTAAAAGGGCTGGCCGAAAACGCGGGGTTTGTGGCCCGCGAGGATGGCTTCAAAGCCCATACCCGACGACACGGTAAACACATGGCTCGCCCCTTCCATGAGCGCCCACGGGCAGACCGGCGCGTCGAGCAGGGTCACGCGGTCGTTTTCGTCCTCGCGGCTAAAATGCCCGGCGCGGGTGCCGGCTTGGGTCTCGGGATGGGTCTTGATGACGATGCGGGCGCCGGGATGGTCGATCTGCGCAGTGACCAGCATTTCGCGGAAACTGTGTTCCGTCGCGCCTGCATGGGCGATGGAGGCGTCGCCGGCGGTTTGGTCGAGGATCAGGATATAGGGCGCGTCGGGCAGGGGAAGGGTCGGGTCGTGGCGGTTATATTTCGACACGCCGAGGGTTTTTTGCAGATCAATGGCGTGGCGGGCGCGGGTCAGGAGGGCGGTGTCGTCGAGCGGATGGGTGGCCAGAAGTTCTTCCAGATCCGTGACCTGCGCGCTGTCGTAATGCACCCCGCGCCGGTCGAGCAGAAGGCCCATTGGTGGTTCGCCTTCGCGCCCGGTGGCGACAGAACGCAGGAAGGCATCCTCGATGCGCAGAATATCGGCGCCGGTTTTATCCGCCACCGCCTCGCCGCGATGGGCCGTTCCCGCATGGCCCCAGATGCCGATCGTGTCGCCAGCGCCGGGTTTGCCAAGCGCCACCTGCCAGCCCGCCAGCGCCAGAATGCGGCGGATGCGGGCGTTGAGAAAGCCGCCGTTGAAAACGAACAGCCGCCGGGGGGGAGGTCCGGCGGCTGTGCTATTTTCGGGGTCGTCCATTTACGGTGTCCGGATCAGGCCCAGCCCGTTCGTGGCGGCGCTGGTCAGCGAATTGGCCGCGCCCGTGGTCGAGGTCAAGGCGCCCAGCACCTTAGTCCATTGCACGAAAGGGGCTTCGGTAACGTAAACCGTGTCGCCATCGCGGATCAGGAAGTCGCGGGCGCGGAACATGCCGTTGGGTTCGGTCAGGTCCAGCACATAGATCATGCGCTGGTCGCCGACGAGGTCGGTGCGGCCCAGAACCGGGTTGGCGATTTCCGCCGGTTCGTTGCGGAAGATGAACACGCCGGTCGGGTCGGCGGTGGCGGCGGAAAGCCCGCCCACCTGCGCGATGGCTTCCAGCGCGGAAAGGGTCTGACTGTCGAAGGTCATGCGGGTCTGTGCCCCGGTGGCGCCAAGCGCGGTGAAGGCGCGGGTATCTTCTTCGACGAGGATCTTGTCGCCGTTGCGCAGGGCGATGTCGAGTTTCGGGTTCTCGAACAGGTCTTTATACCAGATCTGCCCGGTCTTGGCCCCGCGCCGCACGCGCACCACGGCAACTTCCGGGCGCACCGCGATGCCGCCCGCCCGCGCCAGCATGGCCGAAAGCGTGCGGGTCGGGCGCTCAATCGGGTAAACCCCTTGTCCGCCAATGGCGCCGGTGACCGAAACCGTCGAACCGTTGCCCGCCGCGCGCACCACCATGACCTGCGGGTCCGGGGTCTGTCCTTCCAGCTTGCGGGTGATGATGCGGCGCACGGTTTCGGGCGAATTGCCCGCCGCCTTGATGCGGCCCGCATAGGGGATAAAGATGAAGCCCGCGCCATCGACCTGCACATCGGTCAGGGCGGCGGGGGCGCCGTCGGTGGTGGTGAAAATGCCCTCATCGACGTTTTCGTAAATCGACACGCCCAGCACGTCGCCCGGCGCGATGGTGTCCGATCCGACCACACCCGCCTTGGTGAAGCTGGAACTGAAGCCCAGAGCCGGGACCAGCGCGGTTTGCCGCGTTACAGTGTCGGAGACCGCGACCACAAAGGCGTCGCCTTCCTGCTGCACGGAGCCCGCGAAAATTTCCGCCTTGTTGGGGCCGCTGCGGGGGAGGGCGTCACAGGCGACGAGGCCGAAAACGCTGGTCGCAAACACGGCGACACGCATCAAACGGGAGGCGCTACGCGCGCCGAAAATCTCAGAATTGCTCACTGCTCGGGCCTCTTTTTTGTTTCTGCCACGATTATTTTTGCCCAATCTACGGGAATTGCTGCGAAAAATCCAGTGTTGATTGAAGCGCGCAGCTCAAGCCGGTCTAATTTGCAACACTATGGGTCAAACTCTGTGTTCGAGACATGCTGGATGCGGATTTGAGGGTATCAGATAGGGTGGATTTCCTCCGGGCCTCCTTTGAAGTCAGGTGCGTATCACCCACATACAAACGCATGCGATGCCGATGGCATCGCGTTCAAATTCTCAATGGCATTAAGAATGATAATGTGAGAGGCGGGATCGTGGGAAAATACATTACAAGTGAGATCGAGATTGCCGCGCCCTGTGCAGATGTTTGGCAGTGTTTGACTGATTTCGCTGCCTATCCGGATTGGAATCCTTTTATCCATAAAATTGAAGGCAAACCCGGTCTTGGTGAGGCGCTCAAGGCCGACATTCAGATGGCGAATGGAAAAATAATGGAATTTCGCCCAAAGCTGATCGAATTTGAGCCGCAGCGAAAACTGACGTGGCTGGGCCATTTTTTAATGTCCGGTTTGTTTGATGGCCGGCATGAGTTTGAGCTTGCCCAAAATCAGGATGGCACGACGATGTTTCGACAGTCCGAGTATTTCAGCGGCATATTGGTGCCGTTGTTCGGGCGCGGTTTTGATGACAAGTTGCGCAATAGCTTCCAGCAAATGAACAAAGCGCTTAAAGCGCGCGTGGAATAAGGCGTGGGCTGATCCGGCGAGAAAGCAATGTCGCGACGTGCGTTAATCGCGTGTGTTTTGGCGTTGAACGGGGCGCCGGGATTCGAAACCGGCTCTATTTTACCAGCCGTAACTGTTGCCGCGGTGCCGCTGTTCCGCGGGCCAGTGCGTCATAGGGATCGTCGGCGGCGAGCATCAGGTCGACCACCTGCCGCAACAACTGGCGGCGGCCCCGGATTGAATAATAGCCGCCGGGGATCTGGCTGGTTTCGAGCAGGAAGGCGCGGAAATCGCGGTAGGCGGCTTTGTCGGGGCGGGTTGGTTGGGCGAAGAATTCCGCCGCCGGTTGGGTCGAGACAAATTCCGGCTTGGCATAGATCGCGTCGCCGAAGGTTTTCACCGGCAAGCCGCGCCGCAGTGCCTGTTGGGCGGCGGTGGAATTGACGGTGATGGCGGAGCGGGCATGGTCGAGCAGTTGCGCCAGCTTGCCGCCGTGGACGTAATGAATGCGCTCGCTGACGCCGTATTTCTTCGCCAGATCGTGGATCACTTCGCGCAGCGGCACCCGCCCGTCTTCTAACGGATGCGCCTTGAAAACGAGGTGGTGATGGCGCGGCGCGCCCTTGGCAAAACCTTTCATCACCGTTTCGAGAAATTCGGGCATGGTTTGGAACGGGGAATGCTCCTGAAAGCTCGAATCGTGTTCGAGTTGCAGCAGCACGAGGTGATAGGGAAAGCCCCCGGCGCGGATGCGAAATTGCGCCGCCGCGCGGGTCAGAGCGATTTTCGGCATCAGCAGCAGGCGCTTGAGATACAGGCGGAATTCCTTGGAGACCGGCACCGAACGGTGCGGGCGGAAGCCGGGATATTTGCCGTTCCGAAACATGACGAACCAATGGTAGAGCGCGCCGTAGAAGATATGCTGGCGCATGTCGCCCCAATGGGCGGGGGCCTCGATCGTGTCGCGTTCCGCATCCGCCAGCGCCGCCTGCATCTGCGCCACATCCATCTGCATCAGCCGCGAATGCCCGTTCGAGCCGCCGCGCTCATAGGTGACCCAATAGGGGCGCAGGTAGCCTTCCTCAAAGACGTGAATGGTCAGTCCTTGCGCGCGGGCGATGGCGATGGCTTCGGCGTGGATGGTGCGCACATCGCCGTAAAGCACGATGTCGGTGACGGATTTTTCCTCAAGCAGGCTGCGGAAGGTTTCCGGCCAGTCCTCCGGCGTGCCGGTATAGGGCAGGTAATGCTCCCGGTCACGCCAGAAAAACTCATCGCCCCGGTTAAAGCCCACGCGCCAGATTTCCGCTCCCGTCTGCCGCACCATCGCCGCCAGACGCGCGAAAAACGGCCCGTGCGGACCTTGCAGGAAGAGAAATACCCGATTTTGACCGTCTAAACGCTGCATCTTACCCCTGTTTACCTTCTGCCCGCACCCCAGCGTGGATGCAACCGCTTACACAACCGCCTCAGGGCCGTCGGGCCACCCTAATACGGAAAAGTTAAGGCTCTCCTAATGCGGCAAAAAGGCGATTTTATGACGCGCGGGGCGGGGGGTGTGGGCGTGTGTGATTGCGCTGGCAAAGCATGGGACGAGGGGGTATCGTTGCGGGGCGATTTCAGGAGAGAGCGATGGCAGCGGATGGTGAGCGCAATGTGTTGGAACGACCGGAATTTGACCGGCCGGTGAAGCTGTTGGTCGTGGTGGCGCCCTATTATCAGGACATTGCGGAGGATCTCGTCGCCGGGGCGCAGGCGGAAATCGAGGCGGCGGGCGGCGGGTTTGACGTTGTGGAAGTGCCCGGCGTGCTGGAAGTGCCTACCGCGATTGCCATGGCCGACCGGCTGTCCAGTTTTGACGGCTACGTCGCGCTGGGCTGTGTGATCGGTGCGGCGGAACTGGCGGGGCAGGCGGCGCATGGGCTGACGATGCTGGGGCTTGGCGGGCTGGCGGTCGGTAATGGGATCGTGACGGCCAAAACCCGCGCAGATGTGACCGGCGCGCAGGATAAAGGCGCGCAGGCGGCGGCTGCGGCCTTGCACCTGATCGCACTTCGCCGTAAGTGGGGCGGCTCTGGCAAGAAGGTGGGATTTACCCCCGCCGGTTCATACAAGATCGCAGATAGGGCTTGAACATGACGCTCTCGGGAAATCAAAAGCGCAAGATGCGCTCGGCGGCACGGTTTTTCGCCGTGCAGGCGCTGTTTCAGATGGAAGCCTCCGGGCGGGTGGTCGATCAGGTGATGGTCGAGTTTGAGGACCACCGTTTCGGCGAGGAATTTGACGGCTACGCCATGGAAGAGGCGGATCAGCGCCTGTTTCGCGCCCTGTGTCAGGAGGCGGTCAACGAGCAGGCGAAGATCGACCAGATGACGGACCGGGCGCTGGTTGCCAAATGGCCGATCGCGCGCATTGACCCAACCTTGCGGGCACTGTTTCGCGCGGCGGGGGCGGAGTTGTTGCTGGGCACGACGCCGCCGAAAGTGGTAATCGTCGAGTTCCTCGACATTGCCCGCGCCTTTTACCCCGAGGGGGACGAGGCGAAATTTGCCAACGCGGTTCTGGACCACATGGCGCGCGAGGCCCGGCCGGAAGGCTTCTGATGCGCGTTTTGCCGCAGGCGCTTGCGGGCGCCGGGGCTTTCGCCGTAAGATAAGACAGATCAACCGCAGCCGGAGCCACGTCATGCCCAAACTCGTCCGCCTCTACATCACGCAGGTCTTTGTTGGCTTCGGCCTCTCCGCCCTCTTCGTCGGCGCGCTGCTCTGGCTCAATATCGGCGATCTGTGGCGCCTGATTTCCAATTCCGACATTGGCTGGATCGCGGTGGTCATGCTCTGGGTGTTCCACGGCATCGTCTTCGCAGGCGTGCAATTCGCCATCACCATCATGCGTATGGGCGAGGACAAAACCCCGCCGAACAAGGGCAAGAAAGTGCCGGTCGCGACCAACATTCCGGCGCGGGTGCATGCCGCCGCCGGGCGTAAGCCGCAGAAATAATACCACAATCAAAGCGCCCGACCTTGAACGGGAGGCGAGAATACCCCGCCATTCCTTTGGCATTCTCAGGACATTCGTGCCGCTTGATGCTGCAGGTTAAAGTGGCGGGACCGCGCGCAACCGTCGGGGTTTGATTCCCGAGGACCTGTATGTACAGGTGGGCGCCAGGTAAGTGGGCCAGGACCCAAACAGAGCCAGCTCCCTCGGATTTGCTTAAGGCCACCGGAATGTAACCCCATGCAGACGAGAAGGGCAGACCGCCGGGAACCTATGTAAGCCGCCCCGGCGCGCCCTGCAAGGGGCGGTTACTTTTTGCGCTTGGCAATCGCGGTGGCATGTTCTGCCGCCGCGCGAATCTCTTCCGCGATTTCCAGCGCCTCTTCCGGCTCGAAATCCATCGGCAGGTCCACCCCCGGCGCTTCGATATAAATGCGCACCATGCCGAGATCCGTCGGGCCGATCTGCAAATTGGCGGCAATTTCGCTTTCTTTATTGATACCCATGGAGTTCTCCTGACCTTTCCCACCGGGTTACGGCTCGGCGCGACATTTTTCAACCCCGCCCCTTGCAAACCCGCGCCCGGCCCGCTAAATCACCGCGCAGTGCCGCCTTAGCTCAGTTGGTTAGAGCGCTGGATTGTGGATCCAGAGGTCCCCCGTTCAAGCCGGGGAGGCGGTACCATCTCCCCCTCCCCTGCCGAAACATTTGTCAGCGCGTTGCGGTTAACCTGTTGGGCAATGACGGTGGGTCGAAATATCTTTGCCCGGCGGCACCGCCGGGCAGCGCCCGACCGCCCCCGTTTTGCCAAAGGCAAACCTCCGGTTTTACGGGGCGGGCGCTTCTCGCCCCCCCCCGTGCGGCCGGGCGCTACCCTACAAGCAAATATCAAGCTTTTGCCATTTGCTTTATTCCCCAGCTACAATCTCCCGCGTCACCTCGCCATCGAGATTGAGCAGGAAAATGCGCTCGTCCTGCGTCACCACCAGCAAGAAATCCGGCCCACGCGTCACCGCAATCGCTACCGCCCCTTCGGGCAGGGTGACGTTTTCCGGCAGCGGCACCGTGCCTTCCTGCTGGAAGCGCATGACAATCACCGTGATCAGCACTATGAAGCCTGCAATCATGGTCGCGGTCAGTGTCGTGACCAGTGTTTTCAGGTAGCGCACCAGTTGCGCGTTTTCTTCAGGAATCGGATCGTCCATGGCCCTCACCGATGTTACAATCACCATTGCGGAAAATCCGCCTTCCCGTCTTGATAAGGCGCTTTCGCGCGATGTGGAAGAGGGGGCGGGGCTGTCGCGATCGCGGCTGGTCAAGCTGATCGAGGCGGGGGCGGTGACGCGCGAGGGCGTGCCGGTGACGGACCTGCGGGCCAGGGTCGCGGCGGGCGAGGTCTATGTCGTGCGGGTGCCGGAGGCGGCGGAGAGCCATATTCTGCCCGAGGCGATTGCGCTCGAGATCGTGTATGAAGATGATGACCTGATCGTGGTCAATAAGCCGGCGGGCATGGTGGTGCATCCGGCGCCGGGCACCCCGTCGGGCACGTTGGTTAACGCGCTTCTGGCCCATTGCGGCGCGGATTTGTCCGGGGTGGGCGGCTCGAAACGCCCCGGCATCGTGCATCGGATCGACAAGGACACGTCCGGGCTGCTGGTTGTGGCCAAAAACGACATCGCCCATCACGGGTTGGCGGAACAATTCGAAAAGCACAGCGTCGAGCGCCATTACCGCGCCGTGGTGTTTGGGGTGCCAGACCCGGCGGACCCGCGGCTGCGCGGCGTTCGCGGCGCGTCTTTCGAGCCGGGGAACGTGCTGAAACTGACGACGCAACTCGCGCGACACAAGCACGACCGGCAAAAGCAAGCCGTTGTTTTTCAAGGCGGAAAACATGCGGTGACACGGGCGCGGGTGGTGCAGGATCTCGGCGCGGCGGCGCTGATGGATTGCTGGCTGGAAACCGGGCGCACGCATCAGATCCGGGTGCATATGGCCCATGCCGGGCACGGGTTGATCGGCGATCAGACCTATGGCGGCAAGCGTCGGCTGAACGCGAAAATCATCGGCGAGGCGGCGGCGCAGGCCGCGCGGAATTTCCCCCGCCAAGCGCTCCACGCCGCCACCCTCGGCTTTACCCACCCCGTCACCGGCGCGCCGCAGAGCTTTCAGGCCGAGCTTCCCGCCGATATGCGCGCGCTTCTGGCGGCTCTGGGCGGGCAAACCGCGTGAGCAGTAGAAATTTCTGGTTCCGGTAACGGTTTGGTAACATAAGGGCGCTAACAGTCTTGAAACTGCGGGTAACGCGATTATCTTAATGTTAACGCCCGAAACATTGGGCGATGCGACAGGAAAGAAGTGAGAATATGGGAAATTATGCAAATCTACCGGCCCCGACGCCCGAAGGCGGCCTGAATCGGTATTTGCAGGAAATCCGCCGGTTTCCGATGCTGGAGCCGGAAGAGGAATATATGCTGGCCAAGGCCTGGGTCGAAAACGAGGACACCGAGTCGGCGCATAAGCTGGTCACGTCGCATCTGCGGCTGGCGGCGAAAATTGCCATGGGCTATCGCGGCTACGGATTGCCGCAGGCGGAGGTGATTTCCGAGGCCAATGTCGGTCTGATGCAAGCGGTGAAGCGCTTTGATCCCGAGAAGGGCTTCCGGCTGGCGACCTATGCGATGTGGTGGATTCGCGCCTCGATTCAGGAATATATCCTGCGTTCGTGGTCGCTGGTGAAGCTGGGGACGACGTCGGCGCAAAAGAAGCTGTTTTTCAATCTGCGCAAGGCGAAGGCCCGCATCGGCGCGCTGGAAGATGGCGACATGCGGCCGGAAAATGTCGCGCGGATTGCCCATGACCTGAACGTGTCGGAGGCCGAAGTGATCTCGATGAACCGGCGCATGTCCGGCGGGGATGCCAGCCTCAACGCTACGGTTTCCGCCGATGGCGAGGGGGCGATGCAATGGCAGGACTGGCTGGAGGATGAGAGCGCCGATCAGGCGGGGGATTACGAGGCCAAGGACGAATTGGACACCCGCCGTGAGCTGTTGGCGCAGGCGATGGACGTGTTGAACGACCGGGAGAAGGACATCCTGACCCGCCGGCGCTTGTCGGAAAAAACCGTGACGTTGGAAGAGCTTAGCGGCGAATACAACGTCAGCCGGGAACGCATCCGCCAGATCGAGGTGCGCGCTTTCGAGAAGTTACAGGAACGGGTGCAGGCGCTGGCCTCAGAGCGGGGCTTGCTCGCCGCGCCGTAAAGGGGGCATATGCTGGCGCAGTTTCGGGTGGCACCGGAGGCGCTTTTCCGCCTCGGCGGGGATGCGCTGGGAATACACGCTGGTTTCGGTGCAAAAATCGTTTGAAAAGACGTTCAGGCTCCCGTTTTGGGGCACTGGTAAGGAAGATCAGGAGGAAGTGGAGATGACAGATAAAGATGACGCGATTGAGCCGCAGGTTCTGCAAGAGCCGGGCGTATCGGCGACGGATGCGGAAGCGGCGGAAAACCCGTGGATGCGCGGCCTGTGGATGCTGATCATGGCGATGCTGTTTGGCGTCGCCGAAACGGTGTTGCTCGTCGCGGCTGTGGTGCAGTTCTGCTGGCTGCTGTTTGCGCGCGAAAAGAACGTGCATGTGGTGGAGTTTGGCGAAGACCTGTCCGACTGGCTCGCCCGCACGGCCAAATACCTGACCGGCACCAGCGAAGACCGTCCCTTCCCCTTCACCAAATGGGGTAAAGAGGGCTAACTCTTTGGTTTTAAAGAAAAAGGCCGCCGGGGAGGCGGCCTTTGGTGTTCCGATGCGGCCCTGCGGCGCGCTCAGTCCTCCATCGCTTCCAGCTCGTCGATAAAGCCGGAAATCATCGACAGGCCTTTGTCCCAGAATGCCGGGTCGGAGGCGTCGAGGCCGAAGGGGGCGAGCAGGTCTTTGTGGTGTTTCGACCCACCCGCTTTCAGCATATTGAAATATTTCTGCTGGAAGTCCGGGTCGCCCTCCTCGTAGACGGCGTAGAGCGCGTTCACCAAACCGTCGCCGAAGGCATAGGCGTAGACGTAAAACGGCGAGTGGACGAAATGCGGGATATAGGCCCAGAAGGTCTCATAGCCGTCCATGAAGGTGAAGGCCGGGCCGAGGCTTTCGCCCTGCACACTCATCCACAGCGCGTTGATCTGCTCCGGGGTCAGTTCGCCCTCGCGTCGCGCGGCGTGTAATTTGCACTCGAAATCGTAAAACGCGATCTGACGCACCACGGTGTTGATCATATCCTCGACCTTGCCGGCGAGCAGCACCTTGCGGGTCTGCGCGTCCCTGGCCTCGGATAGCAGCTTGCGGAAGGTCAGCATCTCGCCAAACACGGAAGCGGTTTCCGCCAGCGTCAGCGGGGTTTGCGACAAAAGCTCGCCCTGATCGGCGGCCAGAACCTGATGCACCCCATGCCCCAGCTCATGCGCCAGCGTCATTACGTCGCGCGGTTTGCCGAGGTAATTAAGCATGACATAGGGGTGCGCGTCGGTCACGGTTGGGTGGGCAAAGGCGCCGGGGGCTTTGCCGGGTTTCACGCCCGCATCAATCCAGCCCTTGTCGAAAAACGGCTCCGCGATGCGCGCCATTTCCGGGTCAAAATCGCCATAGGCGCCCATCACGATCTCGCGCGCCTGCGTCCAGTTGACGATGCGTGTGTCCTCCATCGGCAGCGGCGCGTTGCGGTCCCAGACCTCCAGCGTGTCCAGCCCGAGCCACTTGCGTTTCAGCTCGTAATAGCGGTGGCTCAGTTTGGGATAGGCGGCGACCACGGCGTTGCGTAGCGCCTCGACCACCTCCGGCTCGACATGGTTCGACAGGTGGCGGGCGGCCTGCGGCGTCGGCAGGTTGCGCCAGCGGTCCTCGATCTCCTTTTCCTTGGCGAGCGTATTATGCACCCGCGCGAAAAGCTTGATATTGTTGCCAAAAACGCGGGCCAATTCGCGCGCGCCCGCCTCGCGGCGGGGGCGGTCCTGTTCGGTCAGCAGGTTGAGGGTGGCCTCCAGGTTCAGCTCCTCGCCCTCCGGCGTAAAGCTCAGATCGGCGATGGTTTCGTCAAACAGCTTGTTCCAGGCGGCGGCACCGACGGCGGACTGGTCGTGCAGGAATTTTTCCAGCTCATCGGAGAGCTGATAGGGCTTCATGGCGCGCATCCGGTCCAGCACCGGGCGGTAGCGGGCGAGGTCGGCGTTTGCTTTGTAAAGCGTTTGCAGATGCGCCTCGTCCAGCCGGTTAAATTCCAGCGAAAAGAACACCAGTGCATTGGTGAAATCGGTGATGCGCTCTTGCAGGTTTTGCAGGAACTGGGCGCGGGCGGCGTCGGTGGTGTTTTGGTAATAGCGCAGCCCGGCGAAGCTCATCAGTCGCCCGCCGAGGGTCTCGATCGCCTCATATTCGCGGATGCAGGCGGCCAGCGCGGCCCCGTCCAACTCCGCCAGCTGGCCTTCGTAGCGTTCGGCGAAGGCGGTGCAGGCGGCTTCCAGCTTCGCCATATCCGCCCCGACCTCCGGCGCCTCGGCGCTGGCATACAGGTCGCTCAGATCCCAGTCGGGCAGGGCGCCAAGATCGCTGTTCCCGCCGGTCGCTTCGGCGTTTTGGGGGGTGAATTTCGGCGGGGTCAGAAAGCGCATGATCAATCCTCTTTGTCGGTTGTCTCGAGATAAAGCGTTATGCGAAAAAAATGAATCGCTTAACGCTTCCTGAAATCAAGGATTTCAACGCGTTAAGCGATGCTCTTTGTCTCAGGGGTTTCGTCAGACGCTATAGGCAATCCGGAGCGAAACGGCAATGGGCGGAACGGATTTAGCCGGAGGAGGAAGCGGTTACCCCGGATGAATTTGCCGGAAATGTGCTGAAAACACCCCGGTTTTGCCCCATTTTTGCCCAGAAGTTACGGTCCTCTGAATGATGAATAGGACCGCTGTGGGGCCAGCGTGTCCGGCGCAAGTGTGGCTTGCGCAAATTGACAGGGCGGGTTTCGCCCCGGGGGATGACATGGATATAAAACGTATTTTCGCCAGAGCCAGAGGGTTTGGACGCAAGGAGGACGGGGCGCTGTACATTTTCGGCCTGTTCATTTTCCTGTTCATTCTGATGAGCGCGGGGCTGAGCCTCGATGTCATGCGCTATGAGGCGTATCGGACCCGGCTTCAGGCCACGCTGGACCGCGCGGTGCTGGCGGCGGCGAGCCTTGATCAGCCGCTGGACCCGGCCGATGTGGTCATGGATTACTTTGAGAAGGCGGGGCTCTCGGGCTATATCGACCGCGACGATATCGAAGTCGATATGGATGCGACCTATCGTTATGTTTCGGCGCAAGCGCGCATGAATATGCGCACCTCGCTGTTGCAATTCTCCGGGATCGAGACCTTATCGGCCCCTTCCTCTGGTGCGGCGGAAGAGAGTGCGTCGCAGACCGAGATTTCGATGGTGCTGGACGTGTCCGGTTCGATGGGCTGGACCTCGGCGTCCGGCAATACGAAGATTTCCGAACTGAGGACGGCGGCCAAGCAATTCGTCAATATCGTGTTGTGTAATCCCAACGATCCGACACAAACCACAAACTGCACCGTCGAAGAGGGCAAGATTTCGGTCACGCTGGTACCCTACGCGGAACAGGTTTTGCTCGGCGAAAGCCTGTTGCAGCGCTTCAATACGACGGAAGAACACGCCTATTCGTCCTGCGTGACCTTTGCTGCGAGTGACTTCAACACCACGGCAATTGATTTTTCGCAGCAATTCAAACGTACCGGACATTTTGATGGTCGTTTTTATTCAGGTTATCCGCAGTATCGCGCTTGTCTGACCAATAGCTGGCGTGAAGTGGAGCCGTATCTGGGGGATGTGCAGGTGTTGCATAACGAGATTAACAGCCTTCAGGCCTATGGGGCGACCTCGATTGATATCGGCATGAAATGGGGCGCGACATTCCTTGATCCGAGCATAAAGAGCACGATCAGCGATATGGTTAGTGATGGGGAAATTGATGCCGACTATGATGGACGTCCCTTCGGCGATGAAGCGCGCGGTGTTTCCAAGATCATCGTTCTGATGACCGACGGGGTGAATACAGATCAGTATTATCTGCACGATTGGGCGCGTTCCGGTCCCTCGCCGGTCTGGAAGCTGGAGAACGGTCAGTATTCGGTCTATCGCGCCGATGTCAATATGTATTACTGGCCCCATGATGATACATGGTGGAGCCAACCGGGGGGCGATGCTGGTTTGACGGCGACACGGATGAGCTATCCGCGGCTGTGGAACGAGCGCACCTGGCGTTGGTTCACGAATAACACCGGCTTGCCACGCCCCGGAGACGTTTATTGGAACGCCGAGAAAAATCAACGGCTGCACAACATCTGTACTGCCGCCAAGGACAACAAAATCCGGGTCTTTACCGTTGGCTTTGAGGTGGATGATACGTCTGCGGCGGTGATGCGCGATTGTGCGTCCAAGGATGGGGATTTCTTCCGCGTTGATGGCATGAACATCGTGGATGCTTTCTCTTCCATCGCGCGTGAGATCATGAAACTCCGGCTGGTGAATTGAGGTGTGTGATGCGTAAATTAATCAAAGCAATCGCCCGGCGGTTCGGTCGTGAAGAGGGTGCGGCCACGGTTGAGTTCGTCCTGTTTTTCCCAATGTTTATGTACTTGGGCCTGTCGAGCTTTGAAGTGTCGTTTTACATGCTGCGCACGGCTCTGCTGGACCATTCGGTCGACAAGAATGTGCGGCTGCTGCGTCTGGGTTCCTTCGAGCCGATGACACAGGACGCGCTGCAGGATGCGATTTGTCGTGACGCGATGCTGCTCAGGGATTGCCCGACCAGCGTGCGCGTAGAGTTGGTTGAAGTGTCGACCAGCGCCTGGAATTTGCCTAATCCGCAGATTACCTGTGTGGACCGGGACGCGAATATCCAGCCAGCTGTCACGTTCAGCCCTGGCGTGACCAATGAACTGATGATCGTGCGCGTCTGCGCCATGGTGAAGCCCTTCTTTGCGCCGACGCGCTGGGTCATGGCCCTGCCGATCGACGCGCATGGCGAAGTCGCTATTACGTCCGTCTCAACCTTCCTGAACGAAAGCTAGGTGTGATCATGGCATATATTTTCCATAAACTCCGGGCCGCGATTGCCGATTTTCAACGCGAGGAGAACGGCGCCTCCATGCAGGAAGCGGTCATCATGTTCCCTCTCATTATCATGGCCTTTACCGCCGTCTACTCCTTTACCGACGCCTACCGGGTGAAATCCAATACGCTGAAGGCGAATTATGCGGTCAGCGATTTGTTGAGCCGCACGGGTAATATTATCGACATGAATGACTTGTATGGGATGGAAAGCCTGTTTCGGTATATGACCCGCACGGCGGATACGGATACATGGCTGCGGGTGACGGTGGTGTTTTGTGAGGAGAAATGCGACCAATCTGATCGGGAGTTGGGGCTGGACTGGTCGCGCAGCACGAAGCCTGGGGTTGCGCCGCCTTATACGGAAGGACAGATACGCAGCGCGCTGGGTGAAGCGATTCCGGTTATGGCGGAAGGTGAACGGCTGATCATTGTCGAAACGCTGAAAGACTGGACACCAAGTTTCGGCAAGAACCTAACTGGCTTTGGCGGGCGGGAATTTATTGATACCGTCATGACCCGTCCCCGCTTCTCCAAGCAATTGTGCTTCCAGGGTGTCGGCTGCGGCGCGTAGCCTGCGCAACGGGGGCTGCGGCCCCCGATTGCAACTTTCGCGCCGCGCGCCTATACCGCCCGCATGTTGGATACACCGAAAAACCGCCCCGATCTGCCGGACGAGATTGCCCGTCGCCGCACCTTCGCCATCATCTCGCACCCGGATGCGGGCAAGACGACGCTGACGGAAAAATTCCTGCTCTATGGCGGCGCGATTCAGATGGCGGGTCAGGTGCGCGCCAAAGGGGAAGCGCGGCGGACCCGCTCGGACTTCATGCAGATGGAGAAGGACCGGGGGATTTCGGTCTCCGCTTCCGCCATGTCGTTTGATTATGGTCCCTATCGCTACAACCTCGTCGACACGCCCGGCCACTCGGATTTTTCCGAGGATACCTACCGCACGCTGACCGCCGTCGACGCTGCGGTGATGGTGATTGACGGGGCGAAGGGGGTTGAGAGCCAGACGCAAAAACTGTTTGAAGTCTGCCGGATGCGCGACCTGCCGATCCTGACCTTCTGCAACAAAATGGACCGGGAAGCCCGCGATACCTTTGAAATCATTGACGAAATTCAGGAAATGCTGGCCATTCACGTTACGCCGGCCTCCTGGCCCATCGGTATGGGGGCGGATTTCCTCGGCTGTTACGACATGCTGAACGACCGGCTGGAACTGATGGACCGGGCGGATCGCAACGTGGTGGCGGAAACGGTGCAGATCGCGGGGCTGGACGATCCGAAACTGGCGGATCATGTGCCGGAACATCTGTTGGCGCAGTTGCGCGAAGAGGTGGAGATGGCGAAAGAATTGCTGCCCCGGCTTGACCCGGAGGAGGTTCTGGCCGGACAGATGACGCCGATCTGGTTCGGTTCCGCCATCAACTCTTTCGGTGTGCAGGAGCTTATGGCGGGCATTGCCGATTTTGGCCCCGAACCGCAGGTGCAATCGGCCGAACCGCGCGACATTGCGCCGGAAGAAAAGAAGGTGGCCGGGTTTGTCTTCAAGGTGCAGGCCAATATGGACCCGAAACACCGCGACCGGGTGGCCTTTGTGCGCATGGCGAGTGGACATTTCAAACGCGGCATGAAGCTCACCCATGTACGCACCAAAAAGCCGATGGCGATTTCCAACCCGGTGCTGTTTCTGGCTTCGGACCGGGAGCTGGCGGAAGAGGCCTGGGCGGGGGATATTATTGGCATCCCGAACCACGGCCAGTTGCGCATTGGCGACACGCTGACCGAAGGCGAAGCGCTGCGCGTTACCGGCATCCCCTCCTTCGCGCCGGAATTGTTGCAGGGCATCCGGGCGGGCGATCCGATGAAGGCCAAGCATCTGGAAAAAGCCCTGATGCAGTTTGCCGAGGAGGGCGCGGCCAAGGTGTTCAAGCCCAATATCGGCTCGGGCTTCATCGTTGGCGTGGTCGGGGCGTTGCAATTCGAGGTTCTGGCCTCGCGTATCGAGCTGGAATATGGCCTGCCGGTGCGCTTTGACGCCAGCCAGTTCAAATCCGCCCGCTGGATTTCCGGCGACAAGGCGGCAGTGGACAAGGTGATCAACGCCAATAAACAGCACATCGCCTTTGACCATGACGGCGACCCGGTTTTCCTCACCCGCCTGCAATGGGACATCGACCGGATCGAGCGCGATCATCCGGAAGTAAAGCTTTCCCCGATCAAGGAAATGCACGGCGCGTAAGGGTTTGTGCGGCCTTTGGGTGGTTCCCCTCTGAAAGCCCCCCGCAAAGGGTCCCGCGGGGGCGGGGGGGGCGTGGAAGGCGCGGCTTCTCCGACCCGCTTGCTTTAATTGCCCAGAATACCCGGCAGGCGCAGGCCGTGTTCGCGGGCGCAGTCGAGGGCGATGTCGTAGCCCGCATCGGCGTGGCGCCAGACGCCGCTGGCCGGGTCGTTCCACAGCACGCGTTCGAGCCGCTTGGCGGCCTCGGGCGTGCCGTCGGCGCAGATCACCACGCCGGAATGCTGCGAGAAGCCCATGCCGACGCCGCCGCCGTGGTGCAGGCTGACCCATGTGGCGCCCGAGGCGGTGTTGACCAGCGCGTTCAGCAGCGGCCAGTCGGAGACCGCATCGGAGCCGTCTTTCATCGCTTCGGTCTCGCGGTTGGGCGAGGCGACGGAGCCGCTGTCCAAGTGGTCGCGGCCGATGACGATGGGGGCTTTTAGCTCGCCGCTGGCGACCATCTCGTTGAACATCAGCCCCGCTTTGTGACGATCTCCCAGCCCGATCCAGCAGATGCGCGCCGGAAGGCCCTGAAACGCGATCCGGTCGCGGGCCATGTCGAGCCAGTTGTGCAGATGCGCGTTTTCGGGGAAGAGCTTTTTCATCGCCGCGTCGGTCTTGTAGATGTCTTCCGGGTCGCCCGACAGCGCGGCCCAGCGGAAGGGTCCGATACCCCGGCAGAACAGCGGGCGGATATAGGCGGGCACGAAACCGGGGAAGGCGAAGGCGTTTTCCAGCCCCTCTTCCAGCGCCATCTGCCTGATATTGTTGCCGTAATCGACCGTGGGCACGCCGTCTTCGTGGAAGGCGACCATGGCTTCGACCTGCACCTTCATCGAGGCGCGGGCGGCTTTTTCCACCACTTTCGGTTCGGTCTCGGCTCGGGCGCGCCACTCGGCCACGGTCCAGCCCTGCGGCAGGTAGCCGTTCACTGGGTCGTGGGCCGAGGTCTGGTCGGTCACGATATCGGGGCGGATGCCGCGCTTGTGGATCTCGGGGAAGATGTCGGCGGCGTTGGCGATCAGCGCCACGGATTTGGCCTCG
>PDWI01001046.1_pt1 | contig 44905 bp, 39 predicted proteins | sample 1430891 | NCBI WGS metagenome assembly PDWI01 (sample SAMN01162508, study PRJNA174530) | Oral metagenome, whole genome shotgun sequencing project. | biome: Marine environment; feature: Marine mammal; material: Swab sample of the gingival sulcus; isolation source: swab sample of gingival sulcus...
CGGCTCGGCAAAGGTCTTAGTTGTAGTTCCTACCGAAACAAGATACTCGTGTATTATCTCATATCTTGAATTCAATGCCAATACATAAAACCTCTCTCGATCCGAAAATCGCATTTTGCCATTTACATATCTGTAAATGTTTTCAGGGTTGTTCCCCATTGGACGCTGAGATTTCTTTATTGAATCAAGGCGTCTAGCGATTTCAAACACGGCAACTATTTGAGCTGCCTTTACCTTTCCAACACCAGGAATTCTTTGCAATTCGGTTACATCGAGCTTGCTAATCTCCTTTAATCCTCTAAATTCCTTCATTATGCTGCGGCTTAGGTCTATTACATTTATACCATGGACCCCTGTTCTCAAAACTATAGACAAGAGTTCTGTATCAGAAAGAGAGGCTGGTCCAGTATTTATAAGCCTTTCCACAGGAAGTTCATCGGTAAGATATCCATCTTTAAGTTTTCCCATTATAAACCGTACTCCTCAACCATTTCAGTGAGTATAGCATCTAATTTGGAAATAGGGAGACCCATAACCGAATAAAAATCACCTTCTATTTTTTCTATATACCTAGCGCCTAAACCTTGTATAGCGTAAGAGCCTGCCTTATCCATCGGTTCACCACTATCTACGTATTTTTCTATTTCTTCTAGAGTCATCTTCCTAAAATAAACGTCGGTTTCGGCAATATCTACAATTTTTTTCTTTGAACCTATCTTTAAAACCGCAAGACCTGTAATAACCTTGTGTTTTCTACCACTAAGAGCTTTTAGCATATTTATAGCGTCATTCCTACCCCTGGGTTTTAACATAACGTCATCTAAGTACACAATGGTATCCGCCGCTATTATTATATCGCCGTCTCTTGCCTGACCCTTATTATCTAGAGCTGATTCTACAGACTGAGCCTTTTGAAGAGCCAAAGAAGCAATTTGAGGCTCTATAGGAAATCCCGAAGTCAGATTTTCCTCAGATTCTGGGCTTACTTGAACAAAGTCCTTTACCAGCATTTTTAAAAGCTCTTTTCGCCTAGGCGACTTAGAGGCTAAATAATATGTCATTTTTCATCTCCTAATTTAATCGTATACACGCTTCTAGGTAAGTCCACCATCCATACTCAAAACACTACCAGTACTATAAGAAGAATCCTGAGAAGCAAGGAAATAAACTGCACTCGCAACTTCTTCTGGCTCTGCAATTCTGCCAAGAGGTATCATATCAGAATAGGCACCTAGCTCTGTCTTAGAAAAGCAGGATAACATATCGGTATTTACACCACCAGGTGCAACGGCATTTACCCTTATGTTAGACGGTCCAAGCTCCTTTGCCAAAGACTTTGTAAGAGCTATTAATCCAGCCTTTGAACAGGAATAAGCCGCTTCCATAGCTCCACCAATCTTACCCCAGATAGAGGATACGAAGACAATAGAACCAGATTTTTGGGAGACCATGGTATCGTATACCGCCTTTGAAGTCAAAAAGCCGCCCTTTAAGTTGACATTCATTATCCTATCCCAATCGGATTCAGGTGTATTTATCAAAAGTGAATATAGGGCAATACCTGCATTGCTAACCAAAACATCTATTCTGCCAAATTCACGAGTAGTATCTTCAATCCACCTGTTTACGTCATAAGAACTAGAAACATCACACTTCCTAACCATGACCCTTGCTCCAGATTTTTCCAGTTCGGACTTTAATTCTTCAAGTAGGTCCATCCTCTCTATTGCGCAAAGAGAGAGGGCATAGCCCTCCTCAGCAAACTTAAGAGCACAGGCTCTTCCAATTCCTCTAGACGCTCCACTTATCACTACTACTTTTTGCAAATTACACCTCAAAAAACTCTACCCTAGAAGGTTCCACTTCCTCCGCCAGTTCCCCCACTAGATCCGCTACTAGAACTATCATCAGCTCTCTTAGTCCTCGTTGTATGAGAGTGGCTAAATATGTCGCTCCTATTGGATAGGTTAAAGTTTCCTTCTGCTTCATAGGTCATATAGGTAACATTGTCCTTTCCACGGTAGTTTATCAATGGAACCAAGGTAACTATTATGGCAATTACAAGTGCTATAAGGTATACGAAAATGTTTTTGGACTGGATAATTATTTTAGAAATAAAGGATATAGACTCAAATTCTCCACTCTCATTTAACGTCCCCATCCTTGAATGGGTATCTTCCAAAGTATCCAAGTAATAGTTGACCGCTTCGTAAACCTCTCCTGCCGCTAGCTTCTTACCTAGGTTGGAAATAACATCATCCACCTTCGGCTGGTACTTATCTACAATCCTTCCAAAGGTTACTATCTCTATATTTCTCTGTCCAGCGGGTGGAAAAAAGTCTACCAATAAAACAGAGCCAGTATTGTCATCTCCATATCCATATCCGTTGTCTCTATAGAGCTCTTTAGCATACTGATTTTTCTGTCCGGTCTTTCCACTCCAGTCCCTAGTCTTGTTTAAAATTATAAGGTGCTCAGCCCCATACTTTTCCTCTATTTTTTGTATCCTATCTTCTAGTTCCATAAGTTCCGAGTCACTGAGCATTTTATCATTGTCCATAACATGTTCTGTGTCTGTGTTTAAATCATATACGTCTGCGTGTGAAATTGGAGATACAACAACCACAAATAACAAAACTACAAGTAAACTTGTCACCCTTTTAACATTATTCTTAACCATAAACAACCCCCGCTCCTAGAAGAACAATTATGAAGCTAACTATAAAAGCCAAAACAAACATTCTGAGAACTAAAAGTGGCGATATTGGAGGATTTCCGTACAGTTTTCCAGTCTGCCCGTTCATAATAAAAGCGCGCTTTTCTTCATTGTAGTAGTTAACCAAATAGTATATAGGTAACATAGCGTAGTTAGAATCAATCTTCTTGTAGCTAAAATTCCTAGACGTTATAGAAAATGAATTGTAGCCAGATACGGTGTTGCTGAGTCTACTTTCAAAATAAGACTCTGCCTTTTTCTTTGCTGGAACAGCGCACTCGTCGCAAGATACATCATAGCGCTCTGCGAAAAAGCCAGCCATATATGGGAGTTCAAAATCCGTCAGTTCTCCGTAATCAAAGGGTTCGATATGGTTCATCATATTGTCATCTAACTTGCTAGCTGCGTCAGCGGGAACCTTGTCGTAATAATTATCGCCCTCCCTAACTATATTGTAATAGTCAGTCTTAGTGTAATTGTATTCACTATCTGACCAAGTTGTAACCCTAGTAGCAACGCCCCTAAGTCCGCCTTCTATGTGTATGTCATATAGCCAGAAAGGTGCGTACAATCCCTTTATTTCGTCTATAGTTTCCTTATTTTTAAAGTTAGATGGAGTGTATATTTTTTTCTTAATCCATTCATTGTATAACTCCTTTGCATCTTTTTCAGTCTTTCTAAAAGGAACCAAAAGCTTAGGGTTAAATTCTCCAGTCATCTTAGACTTTATTATAGATGGACTCTTACAATAAGGGCAGAACGTTGCAACGGTTTCATCATCAGCCACTATTTCTCCACCACAATTCTGACAGTTATAGCTGTTAAGGTCATCCGTCTGAATATTGTCTGCTGAAATCGATTCTTCTTTGATTTCTGAATCTTTCTTCACATTAGACTTCACTACAGAAGTTTGCTTGCAATAGGGGCAAACCGTAGAAGTGGTTCCTGCATCAACCACTATGTCTCCTCCACAGTTCTCACAGTAATAGCTTATTGAGCCATCCACCTGATGGTCCTTTTTTGAAGTTGACTCTTCTTTGTTATAGAAAAATTCATCTAACTCTGACTTTGTAAAATAAGACCTACAGTCTTTACAATACCATTTTTTTGAATTGGGTTCAAAAAATATGTCAGAGCCACAATTAATGCACTTATAATTTTTTACGTCCATTTCAAACTCCTTGAAAGCAATTATGTAGGCAAACGACAACTAATACATTATATCGCAAAACATTAAAAAATTACAGTAAATATTCGGGTCAATTCGTTATAATTAGCGGTCTATCCCCAAGATGTTTTTTGAAGCATTTCCTTTATATAAGACTTTAATTCTGATTCGCTAAGTCCATCTAAATAATCTGAAGCGAGGTCTCTAGCTTCTGATATAAGATGGTAATCCCTTGTATAATCGGCTATTTTAAAGCGTTCAAAGCCATGTTGCCTCTTACCTAAAACCTCTCCAGGACCTCTTATTTCTAGGTCTATTTCAGCGATTTTAAATCCACTCGTTTCGCTAACCATAGCATCTATCCGCCTCTTTGCAACCTCTCCACTTCCGCCGCCTGTTAAAAAACAATAGGACTGGGCATCTCCTCTACCAACTCTTCCTCTAAGTTGATGTAACTGTGATAACCCAAATCTATCGACATCAGTTATGACTATAATCGTTGCCTCCGGCACATCTATTCCGACCTCTATAACACTTGTAGCAACAACAATATCTATTTTGCCAGCTTTAAAGCCTTCCATGATACCGCTTTTTTGTTCTGAAGACATCTTCCCATGTAAGAGCTCAACGTTGAACTTTGAATATATCCTTTTTAGGGCGTTGTACAACTTTTCAACAGATACCATGTTGTTGTCTTCAGAATCTTCAATTCTAGGGGCTACAAAATATACCCTTTCTCCAGCTAAGATCCTATTTCTTATAAACTTTAGTAGGTCTCTTTTTTCTGAGTCTTTTACGTACTTGGTTATTATAGGTTTACGCCCCTTTGGCATATCAGTAACATAGGAGATATCTAGGTCTCCATAAAAAGCTAGAGAAAGCGTTCTAGGTATAGGGGTAGCACTCATTACCAAAACATCAGCCTGAACCTTAGACTTATCCTTGAGTTTTGTCCGTTGCCCTACTCCAAACCTGTGTTGTTCATCAGTAATAACTAGGGAAAGGGATTTAAACTCGACCCCATCTTGAAGTATAGCGTGAGTACCGACTACCACGTCGTAATCACCATTTCTGATTCCATCCAATAAGGCTTTCTTATCATTTACACCAGATACTAAAAGACCCACTTTATACTGACTTGGTATAAGTTTAGTAAAAACTTCAAAATGCTGCCTTGCCAAAATTTCTGTTGGAGCCATTACACAAACCTGAAATCCACTATTTAATGCAAATAAAGCAGAGGCAATAGCTATTACCGTCTTTCCAGAACCGACATCGCCAAATATCAACCTATTCATAGGGTGTTTAGAATATAAATCTCTTTGAACTTCCATTATAGATTTTTTTTGAGATCCAGTTAGTTCAAATGGAAAAGCACTCAATAAATCATCAAGAGGCATCTCGCTGTAAACCATGGTCCTCGTATCCATCATTGCCGCTTTTTTTAACGCTAACAAATATAGCTGCACCTCAAATATTTCTTCAAATATCAGCCTATTTCTTCCAGCCTCAAGTTCGGTCATAGTCCTCGGAAAGTGAACTGCCCTTAGGGCATCAGCCTTCCCTAACATTGACCTAGCTTCTATAACAGAATCAGGAAGTTTTTCAGGAACCATAGAAAACAAATTCTCACAGGAACGCAAGGCATTTCTTATATCCGACTGATTTATGCCTGAGCTAAGCGGATATACTGGACGAATGCCAAAACCCTCAGGCTTTTTAGAATAGGGGGTAAACTCTGGGTGAAAGGTGCTGTAATTACGCCCCTTTATAGATACTAATCCGTAAAACCAATACAATTCGCCTTTCTTTAAAAGCCTAGATACATAAGGGGCATTTATATATAGAGCAGATATATATCCAGTGTCGTCTTCTAACCTGCACTTTAACAGATTTTTTCCTCCTGAAATCCTAGAGTTTTCAAAAGAGACAACACGAGCCAAAAACACAGCGCCCTCTCCATCCACAAGGGTTTCTATTCTCTTGGGCTTAGATAAATCCTCATAGCGCTTAGGGTAGTGTTCAATCAAATCAAAAAGGGAATCGATTCCAAGTTTAGAAAAAGACTTTGCCTTTTTTTCCCCGATCCCCTTTAATGTTTTTAACCCCTTATCAAGCATGGTCTGTTATAATTTTCTATTCTACAGAAATCACATAGTAGTATACAGGCTGGTCACCCCTATTTAAATCTATGTCTACATCTGGGTACTTCTCTTCTAGGAGTTCCAATAGTTCTTCTGCCTCTTCTTCACTTACATCTTCGCCAGAATATAAGCTTACAAGTTCTGTATCATCCTCTACAACGCCATCTAGGGCGGCAACTATGGTTGTACTTATATCAGTATCCGAAGCGACAATGCTACCATCTAATATACCTAGATAGTTGTTTTTACTAATCTCTATGTCACCTATAACAGTATCCCTTATAGCGTATGTGATTTGGAGGGTTTTAACCATTTCAATTTCAGTTTCAAAGTTTTCTGAATTTTCTTCTACATCAGCAGTTTCATTAAAAGCCAGCATACAGGCTATACACTGTGGCACCGTCTTTGAAGGTACTACACGGACATCCTTCTCACTTAAATCTGCGGCTTGGTTTGCAGCGAGTATAATGTTTGAATTATTCGGAAACACAAATACGTGTTCAACATTTAACTTCTCAATTGCCTCATGTATTTCCTTGGTAGATGGATTCATTGTCTGACCACCTGAAATCACCTTATTAATGCCAAGAGACTTTAGAATCTGAACCAATCCAGCTCCTGAACCTATAGCTACAAAGCCGTACTTAGAAGATTCTGCTCCGTCATCTTCTTCTGGTTCTGTAACATAGTCACTTCCAGATTCAGATTTAAACTTTGATTCGTATTCTTCTGCATGAGAGTGTCCGCCACCTACAAGTTCAGTGTGTTGTTCCTTCATATTTTCGATCTTTGTCTTTACTATTGTTCCGTGCTTAAGAGCTGTAGTCAAAACTTCTCCGGGCTCGTTGGTATGCACGTGAACTTTCAAAAACTCATCATCTGTAACATAGACAACACTGTCACCCATAGACATTATATAGGGTTTCAATTCTAAAAGCTCAGGGTCCTTAGTCTGTAAGATGAACTCCGTACAGTAAGTAAACTCTATAGATTCCTGTTCTACCTTACTCTGTGGGTTAAGCGCTCCATCTAAGGATATTGACGAATGGAATTCAGATAGGTCTACAGATTTTCCATGAACCACTTCATAAAACCCGTTCAAGATATATAAAAGTCCCATTCCACCAGAATCTACAACGCCTGCTTCCTTCAATGGCTTTAATAAATTAGGAGTGTTTCTAAGAGACTCCTTTCCGCGTTCCATAATCTTCTCAAAGAAATCCTCGTACGAAATTTCCTCTTTGGTAATTTCTTCAGCGTAATCTGCTATTTCTCTTATAACGGTTAGAATTGTACCTTCTACAGGTTTCAAAACCGCCTTGTAAGCCGTTGTCTTACTCATCATAAGGGCATCTGCAAATTCCTTAACGCTTATCTGATCCTTACCGTGCAAAGAGCTTGCAAAACCTCTAAAAATTTGAGAAAGTATTACCCCTGAGTTTCCTCTGGCTCCCATTAAACATCCCTTAGATACAGTCTTTACAAGGTTAGAAATATCACTATTTTCCAGTTTGCTTATATTTTCAACCGCTTGACTTATGGTGAGGTACATATTGGTTCCAGTATCCCCATCCGGAACTGGAAATACGTTTAACGCATTTACCAATTCCTTGTTTTCTGATAACTGCATTGCACTCCTAGCAAACATCTTAAACAAGATGTTTGAATCTATAAATGATTTATTCAAGTTCCCTCTCCTTACAACTGCACTCTTACGCTTTCTATATTTATATTTACCTCGGCAACATATAGTCCGGTTTGATTTTCAACGTTATATTTTACCTGTTGAATTATATTCTCCGCAACAACTGATATCTTTGTAGCGAACTGAACTATTACATATAGGTCAATGATGAGCCCCTTGTCTGTCTCCCTTATCTTAACACCCTTAGAGAGCTGGTCATGCTTCAAAAGTCTGACTATGCCGCCAGAAGCACTCGTGGAAGCCATTCCAACAAGACCGTAACATTCTACCGCGCTTGCGCCAGCTATTTGCGATATCACATCCTTACTTATGGTAATATTTCCGTGTTCGTTATACTGTATAGTAGTCAAAGTGTCCTCCTTTTATAGTACTACATTTATATAAAGTAAAAATCACACAACCTGTTTTTGAGGTTCAGGGGGCACTATAAGGACATCTATATCGCCACCAACCCTCTTTTTTATTCTAAAGACTGAATTTGCTTGTCTCTTTTTATCAGGCGACTCACCTAAAACCAAAGCATTTATTTTATAATCCTCCGCAAATGAGGAAATCCTATCCACAAAGTCCCCAGATGCAAAAACTTGAACAGTAGCTCCGTATTCCCCTGCAACTTGAAACAAATAATCAAGAGATTCTGCTACTAGGTCGCCATTCCCTCTATCGTTTTTTTCTGAAACGTGTACTAAATACAATTCATCTGTTTCAGAACCCCTTAAATCATCTGCAGCCTTTATAAGCCTCTCACACGATTTTTGTCCTGTAACACATACCAAAATTCTTTTTTTCGCCATAGTTTATTCCCCTCTGAACCTTATTATACTATGCTTAGCTTTAAGGTACAACCTATCACTATATCGACTCCGCAAGTTCAAAAATATTCTTCCGCTTTACCTCAACTGTTTCAAGACTCTTAAGCGCATTTTCAACGAGAAGATCCACATCAAGATTCCTCTCAGATTTTTCTATTTTGTCGAGTTTAGGTCTCGTGACAACCCTGGAAGGTAAAAACACCGTGCAGCAATCTTCAAAGGGTAGTATCGAGGTCTCAAAACAATCAATTTTTTTAGAAATAATTATGGTATCCCTCTTGTCAAAGGCTATCAGGGGTTTCAAAATCGGAAGGCTAGCGGCAGCCTCTATAACAGTCATCCCCTCCATGGTCTGCGAGGCAACCTGAGCTAATGATTCTCCGGTAACCAATGCTTGTAACCCCCTGTTTTCAGCTATTTTAGAGGCTATCATCATCATAAAACGCCTGCTGTGAACAGTCATTTCTTCAGATGGACATTTGTCTCTTATCTCCTGTTGAAGCTCTGCAATATTCACCATATGAACCTTTATACTTGGGAGATATTCACATAATTTTTCAGCTAGGTCCAATACCTTTTGCCTTGCCTTTTCTCCAGTAAATGGAAAACTGTGGTAATGAACGGCTTCCAAATACATCCCCCGTTTTGCCATCATATAAGCTGCAACGGGACTATCAATTCCACCAGATAATAGAACCAACCCCCTCCCTGAAGAGCCATAGGGCATGCCTCCCTGAGCTTCAATTACCTCAGAAAATACATAAGCTCTATTTCTAACCTCTACATCTATCCTGATGTCTGGGTTGTGAACGTCCACACTTATTCCTGTAACAGCCTTTAAGATTTCCCCACCTACAAAGGCGCTTATTTCAGGAGATTTCATATGAAAGCCTTTGTTTGAACGCCTGCTTTCAACCTTAAAGGTCTTAGCTCCACCTGCAACAGCTAAGTTCATATGTTCAATAGCAGAGGCAGATATTTTTTCTATGTCTAATTCTACCTCGCTGACCTCTGAAAAAGAAACTACGCCAAAGGTCTTTGACACCCTATTAAATACAGCATCTCTATCAGACCTTAAATAGTCTACAAAGATACGCCCGTGTATTTTTCTAACCACGACCTCATCTAGACCAGATAGAGCTATAGATATATTGCTTACAAGGTTATCTATAAACCTCTCCCTATTCTTGCCCTTCAAAGATATTTCGCCATATCTAACGAGTATCTTATTAAATTCTTTTTTCATAACTTTCACCTACAAAATCTATAATGTGCTCCGTGGCATCTAAAAACTTATCTACGTCTTCTTCCTCTGTCATACGAGAAAAGCTGACCCTTAAGACTGAACCCTCATTCTCGCTAGCGTATCCTATAGACTTCAAAACGTGGGAAAGCTTATTTTTATTGCTGCTACAAGCAGAACCAGAAGAGAGGAGGATGCCCCTTTCTTCATACATGTGCAAGAGGACTTCAGATGGTAGGTGCTTGTAAGAAAGACTTATGATATAAGGACTCTGTTCTACACTTTGGGATATTGTAGGTTTAATAAACCGAGATTTACCAGCAATGTATTCCATAATCTTTGCCTTATAATAACTCAGCCTTTCTGAAGTATCTTCCATAGATTCGTGAGAAAGGAGTAGTGCCTTTGCCATGGCACATATTCCCGGCACATTTTCCGTACCTGAACGCAAACCATACTCCTGACCCCCACCTAATTGGATAGAGTTTAATATATCTGGATTTCTTACATACAAGAATCCCACTCCCTTTGGACCGTGAAATTTGTGAGCAGAAGCCGTCATAGCATCTACTCCAAGATCGTTTACATTGAGCGGAATCTTACCGAGTGACTGGGTTGCATCTACGTGAAATACACCCTTAAACCCTGCCTTAGTTAAGTTTTGCCTTAGCTTTTTAATATCTTGTATTACCCCAATCTCGTTGTTCACGTGGATTACACTGACAAAGGGAGAAGACTTTATAAGGACCATATCTTCTGGACCTATATCTAAAACCCCGTCTTTATCTACCTTAAATGTATGGAACCTTCCACTAGATAGGTGTTTGATAGGCTCCATAACAGAAGGGTGTTCTATGTTCGTAGTTATAGGTACACCCTTCGCAGTTGATAAAACAGAATTCTTGATAATCAAAGAATTAGCCTCAGTGGCTCCAGAGGTAAATATTATTTGATTAGGTTTAGCCCCTATTATACTGGCTATAAGCTTCCTAGATAAGGATATGGCCTTTGACGCAGATACTCCCATGACGTGTAGGGACGACGGATTTCCGTATTCTAAAGTTGAATACTTTACTATAGTTTCAACTACGCTAGGCGCCAAGGGGGTTGTAGCCGCATTATCTAGATAATGATAATTACCCAAGTTTCATTGCCTCATTTACAATCTTAGGTATATCTTCCATTTTTACTCTATCTTGTTTTGCTGTATCCCTATACCTTATGGTAACAGTTCCGTTCTCTTCTGATTCGTTGTCATACGTTATACAGAAAGGAGTTCCAATTTCATCGTGCCTCCTATAACGCTTACCTATGTTACCAGCTTCATCATAATCTACATCAAATTGTTCTAGTAGAAAATCATACACTTTAAGGGCTCCGTCTTTTAGTTTTTTAGTAAGTGGGAATACAGCTAGTTGGAAAGGAGCAATTGCAGGATGCAATCTCAAAACAACTCTTTCACTATCACCTACCCTATCCTCATCGTAGGCATCCACCAAAAGTGATAAGAGTAGTCTCTCTACACCTAGAGATGGCTCTATAACATATGGAATATACTTATTTCCTGTGAATGGATCATCATACTGAATTTTAACTCCACTGTGCTCACTGTGTGCCTTTAAGTCGTAATCAGTACGTGAAGCAACTCCCCACAATTCCCCCCAACCAAATGGGTAAAGATATTCAAAGTCAGTAGTTGCATTTGAATAGTGAGATAATTCTTCTGGTCTATGATCCCTCAATCTCAAATTATCTTCATCAATGCCAAGATCTAATAGCCACTTAAGAGCGTATTCCTTCCAATACTTAAACCACTCTAGTTCTGTTCCGGGTTCGCAGAAAAATTCAAGTTCCATCTGCTCGAATTCCCTAGTCCTAAAAATATAGTTGCCCGGGGTTATTTCATTTCTAAAAGACTTTCCAATCTGAGCTATTCCAAACGGTATCTTCTTCCTTGTAGCCCTTTGGACAGCTTTGTAATTCACAAATATTCCCTGAGCGGTTTCCGGTCTTAGGTATATTTCAGATTGAGAATCTTCGGTAACTCCTTGGAAGGTCTTAAACATAAGGTTGAACTTTCTAATTTCTGTAAAATTACTCTTTCCGCATTTTGGGCACTTCAAAGCGTTGTCATCAACAAAGGACTTTATCTTCTCATCAGACCAAGTAGCAACTTCCTCAGCCTCATCCTTGCCGGCAAGGTATTCTTCAACTAAGTGGTCTGCCCTGAACCTAGACTTACACTCTTTACAGTCCATAAGAGGGTCGCTAAATCCACCTACGTGTCCCGAGGCAACCCAGACCTGTGGGTTCATAAGTATAGCAGAGTCCATACCTACGTTATATCTATTTTGCTTAACAAATCTCTTCCACCACTCGTTTTTTATATTTCTCTTAAGTTGTACCCCCAAAGGCGCGTAATCCCAAGTGTTGGAAAGACCTCCATATATGTCTGATCCAGGGAAAATAAATCCTCGATTTTTAGCAAGCGCTACAATCTTTTCCATGCTCTTTTCTGAATTTTTCATATTACCTCCGATATCTCATCCTATATACTTAAAGCTCTATTGAATTAAGCCAACCAATCATATCCTCTGTCATCAAATTAAATTCCTCGCTTTGAGAACCGAGTTCGGATAAAGCGGATACAAAGTTCTGCTTTTCAAAAGGTATTCCAAAAATTTTGGATTCTAAAGCTTCTATAAAATCAACGTTTAGGGAATCAGAGTAAACCTTAACCCCCTTTACTACCGCATCTGTCAATTCAAGATTAAGTTCTACCCCACCCCAATCAAACCTCTGATCCAAAGCGTAGTTGAACTTGGGGGTATTTCCGTATCTCCAATCCCAATCCCCATACTTGTTAAAAAATTCGATGACTTTTTCATTTGCAGAATTTTCATCTATTAAAACCTTATCTCCTGCAGGCTGGTAAATATTTTCAAAAGATTCTGAAAGGGCATCCATAAGGCGCTCTACAGTTAACCCAGGGACTATGTCAATTAGATTTATTACCCTAGACTTCACGGAAGCGATAGCCTTTGATGTCAGTTTCTTCTGTGAAACATTTAGGTATTTCCCCATATCTTTAGTGTCTACATCGAGCATCAATGTTCCGTGATGTATGTACTTGCCACCTCCAGCATAAAAGGCATTTCCAGAAAACTTCCTCCCCTGAGCGAGTATATCGTTACGCCCTGAAAATTCAGCTTCAATCCCCAAGGACTTAACAGCTTCTAATATAACCTTCAGTTGACGTTCTAGGTCTATCAATTCTTTAGAGCAGGCAAATGTGAAGTTTACATTCCCTAAATCGTGATAAACTGCCCCACCACCTGACAGACGCCTAGCTAGCTTACCTCCGTCTTTTTCCAAGAGTTCTGTATTGACTTCACGCCAAGGATTTTGGTGTTTTCCTATTACAACTGTATGGGCATTTTGCCAAAGGTAGAAGACCATCTCACCCTCAGTAATCTGACTCAAAAGATATTCCTCATATGCCAGGTTGAACCAAGGGTTGGTACTCTTTGATATAACTATATTGGTTTTCAAAACAAATTCTCCCCTATCAGACATAGATAATTCTATGAAAATGTCTGATTCTAATATATTTTAATCAACTATAAACTTCCAGAAATAACCTCTAATACGATATCCTTAACCTCAGGTTTATCTTTGTCAATTTCTATCATTCCAAGAAGTTCTTTCTCCGCCTCTTCTATAGCGACCTTCTTATCCGAATATAAAACGGCTAGTTCATCGCCCTCTTCTACGGAATCACCTATCTTATGCCTTATAAGAATTCCAGCAGAATAGTCAACTGGATCGCCCTTCTTTTCCCTTCCAGCGCCTAATTTAACTGATAAGAGGCCTATTTCTTCTGACATAAAGGACCCTACGTATCCAGATTTTTCAGATAAAACAGATTTTGTGTACAATGGCTGCTTTAAAATAGAATAGTCATCAATCACTGAAGCGTCTCCACCCTGAGCAGAGACCATATCTCTAAACTTTTCTAAAGCAGCTCCAGATTCAAGCGCATCTATAACCATCGACTTGGCTTCTTCTCTGTTTTTTACTTCCCCACCTAAACCGTAGTAAACCATTTCACTGGCAAGCTCCACGCAAAGGTCGGTGAGGTCCTTTGGTCCTTTGTTTTTCAAAGTCTCTATAGCCTCTACAACCTCTATTGTATTACCTATTGCAAATCCAAGGGGTTGTGACATATCTGTGAGCACAGTAGTTACCTTTTTCCCCATGTGCTCAGCAATAGACAGCATCTCTTTAGCAAGGTCTCTTGATGAATCCAAATCCTTCATAAAAGCACCACTGCCTGTCTTTACATCCAAGACTATTGCATCTGCACCAGATGCAAGTTTTTTACTCATTATAGACGAGGCTATCAGTGCATTTTGTTCCACAGTAGCAGTTACATCCCTCAGGGCATATAATTTTTTATCTGCTGGACATATGTTTTTTGTCTGACCAACAACAGCTAAGCCAATTTTTTTAACGTTGTTTTTAAACTCTTCAGCAGTCAAATCAATCCTAAAATTCGGAATAGATTCTAATTTATCAAGAGTTCCTCCCGTATGTCCGAGCCCTCTACCTGACATCTTTGCAACTGTTACTCCACAAGCGGAAACCAAGGGGGCTAAAACCAAGGTAGTAGTATCGCCCACACCACCTGTAGAATGTTTATCCACTTTTATTCCTGGCAAATCAGATAGGTCTACGACATCTCCTGATTCTATCATAGCCTTTGTAAGATAAGATGTTTCCAGGCTATTCATGCCATTTAAATAAATCGCCATAAGTAAGGCGGTAGTTTGGTAATCTTCAATTTCTCCTGTATCTAGGGATTCAACAAAGTATTTGATTTCCTCTTCAGTTAAATCCTCCCGATCGCGCTTCTTTTTTATTATTTCATATATTCTCATAGAATCACCCTCTATACTCAGTTTACCTTAAAACTGCTCCTAAATATACCATATAAAATGACTAATCTGCAAGCCAGGAGGCTTGAATCTATCTAAAAATATGAGACTTATACATCCTTTTGTTTTTGTACATTTGGCTATCTGCAATATCTATAAGTTCTTTTAAGTTAAGGGTCGGATGTTCCTTATAAGAAGCAAATCCCGCACTCGCAGCTATACGATACCTACTATTCGTGCTCAGATTGATGTTTTCAAATTCAGCAACTATTCTGCTCCAAGCATTTTGAGCATCCATCATACCGCAATTTTGGAATACTATTACAAACTCATCTCCGCCATACCTTATTATAAAGTCATCACTCCTCAAAATATTAGAAGCTGTGTGAGCAACCGTCATTATAAGTCTGTCGCCTTCAGCGTGTCCATACCTGTCATTCACTATCTTTAAATTGTTCACATCTATAAAACAGAGCACAAAGTTGGTGTTGTTGTATTTATTTCTAATATATATATCATTTAGCATTTTTAATCCAGATCGCCTGTTATAGACACCAGTCATAGGGTCCTGATCAGCTTCGGTTTTTATAGTAGTAAATCTTTCATTTGAGAGCCATATACCATCAATAACATACATTGAAACCATTGTAAATCCTAGCCAAAAGACAACCCCCACAAAAAACACCAAGTTTAGATTTTCTATTGTAGATATTTCAGAAGAATGTTTTATTATATATCTAAGGAACTTATTATAAAAGTACATATAAAACATAAGTAATGAAGCGTCGACGAGTATCAAATAAGGTCGGCTATGTCCAAATGCTGAATATACTTTTTTCAGATTTACATACATAAGTCTATACACTAAGGCTATGAATATAGCAATTAAGTAACTAGCAAGGTCAGCAAAAAAGCAATCAAACCCCCTCACAACAGAGTTGAATAGATTATGTGCAGCAAAGAGCATATCCCAAGACGCCACGACAGTTCTGGAAACAAGGATCAAAACCATTACGCCTACAGAATACATAACCACCTTAGAAAACTTATGTTTTGATGAAAAAAACAAAACAGATAAGACAAATAAAAAGTTCAAAATAAAGAAGAGAAGGTTATTTTGATAAAAAAACAATCTAATAACCAAAAAAACAAATGGAGCTAAAAAGAGAACCATCTTGTTTTTGAGCCTAAAAGCAGGGTCTAAAAAAAAAGTCAGAAAGACAAGCGATACAGATTCAAATGTAGCTATCAAAATACTCATATCCTTCACCACTCTTAATTATTAATTTTTGTTTTAAGGATTTCGACATTTTCCAAAAGCTTCGCGGCATCAACCCTTAACCCAGGAACGTCCTCATCAGAACTTATAAGCCTATAAATTTCATCTACCCTAGCTTCTTTGTCGAGGAGTCTTATATTAGTAAAGGATTTCCCCTCTAGCTCATTTTTTTCTATCAAATAGTGATGGTCAGCATAGAGGGCAGTTTGCAACATATGGCTTATCGATATTATCTGACGATTGTTACTAACCCTGTATATTTTTTTCGCAACGGCATTTGCGGCGTCCCCACTTAGCCCGGTATCTATCTCATCAAGAACCATTGTGGGTATACTGTAAGCATTTCCTATAACTTCTTGTAGGGCAAGCATAACCCTTGAAAGTTCTCCTCCTGAAGCCGTCTTTTTGAGGGGAGAAAAATCGAGACCGGCATTTAGTTTAACCATAAATTCAACCCGATCAAAGCCCATGGGATTTACCCCCTCAGCCTCTTTAAACCTAACTCTAAATTCAGCAGTCTTAAAATTTAAATCTCTCAGAGATTCTGTAACTTGTTCTGATAATGCCTTAGCCCCTCTCTTTCTAGAACCGCTGAGTTCTTCACTAAGAGCTTTATATTCTTCTTCCAAACCATTTAGTTCAAGAAGAAGATCCTCACGCCTTACAGAGAAGTTACGAAGTTCTAAAATTCTTTGATCAAGGTCACGCCTATAAAGCAATATTTTTTCTATTGAAGCCCCGTACTTCTTTTTCAAAAGATTTATGGTGTCAAGCCTTTCTTCTAAAATATGTAAATTTTCAGAATCCCTAGAAACTTTATCCGCAAAGGCTTCGATCCCCCTATACATATCGTTAAGTTTGTAGCGCATCTCCTCTATGTCTTCAAAATATCTACATATCCCCTCATCAAACTCTGAAGCCTTACCCAGATTATCCCTTATAAAGTTCAAGATAGCCATGGCAGAAGGAGAATCTTCACTATCTATCGCCTGCGATGCCGCTGATAAATCTTGAAGTATGTCACTGGCATTCTTAGCCTTTAAATATCGTTCTTCAACGTCTTCATCATCCTCAGAGAGAGCCGCTTCATCTATATCAGATATTTGAAATTCGAGGTTCTCTATCTCTCTTTGTATATGTAAATCATCAGAAAGATCTAACTTTTTTAATTCAGATAGCAGAAAACCATGCTTAGAGACTAGTTTTGATAATCTATTCAGTAGGTCTGGAATATCCCCAGAAGTATAGGCATCCAAAATTTTGAGTTGTTCACCAGAATTAAAGAGGAGGGACCTATCTTCTTGACCATAAAAAGAAATTAGACTCTGCGCAACACCCTGTACTTCTTTTTGGGTTACCATCTGTCCGTTAATTTTGGAATAAGTTCTCCCAGAACTTTGAATTTCCTTGGAAAATATAAGAGTCCCACCACCATTTTCATCTAAACCGTAAAGATTAGAAAACTCAGAAAAATCTAGTTCAAAACTGGCTTGCAAAAAAGACGCGTCAGCTCCCTTCCTTATGAGTCCCTTAGCGGTTCTAGAACCCATAATTGACATCAACGCGCCTATCAACATAGACTTCCCAGCCCCAGTTTCTCCCGCAATCAAGTTGAAACCAGGGTGAAAATCAACTTCTAAATTATCTATCAATATAAAATCTTTGATAGCCAACCTACAAAGCAATACTTTTACTCCTACTTGAATATTATGTTTTCCAAAACTTCAATTACTTCTGGAACAAACTCGTCGTCCTCAACTATTACCAAAACCGTATTGTCACCAGAAAGAGTAGCTATTATCCTCTGGTGTTTTAGAGCATCAATAGCAGATCCTGTGACTTCAGCGCCTCCAGCTAGAGTATGAACCACTACGATATTTCTCGCACTCCTTATCTTCACTACAGTTTCCTTCATAACATTCATAAAGCGATTAGTTATTTGAGAAAAATCATCGTTGATACTAGCGTATTTATAACTTCCCCTATCAGTCAGAACCTTAATCAGCCTCATATCTTTTATATCTCTAGATATTGTGGCTTGGGTCACATCAACACCAGCTTCCTTTAGCTTGTCTGCTAACTGCTGTTGAGTCTCTATTTCATATAAGGAAATCAATTCGCTTATCTTTGCTTGTCTTACATATTTCATTTCATACCTCCATAAATCACTCTTTTTATCACTAATAAAAACTTATATTGCCAACAAGACCATAATAAGTTTCCTGAAGTGCTATCTCTGTAATAATTATAAATAATCGGGCGATTAATATCAAGTATTATATTTATTTTGAATTATTTTTTATGCGTTTTTTTTTAAAATACAAATATTAAAAAGGTGTAAGCAAGATGTTTCTTAAAGTTTAATAATTAACCTTCTCTGTTTTTTATCCACATCTAAGTAAACCGTGGAAACGCCTTCGTCCAATTCTCCAGATATTATCATCTTAGCCAAATCTGTTTCTACAACCCTTTGCAAGTAACGTTTAATAGGTCTAGCTCCATATTGTGGGTCATAAGATTCTCTTATAATAAAGTCCAAAGCTTCTTCTGTCGCTTTTATATCGATCCGCAAATCCGCCATCCTCTTTTGAATATTAGATATTAAAAGTTCTAATATCGAATGCATATCCTCTCTAGTTAGCGGGTTATACATTATAATTTCATCTAAGCGGTTCAAAAATTCAGGTTTAAACCTTAGCTTTAATTCACTCATTACCTTATCTGAGGTCTCTTCAGAAATTCCACCTTCTTCATCTATCGAATTCAGTATATATTGAGAACCTATGTTAGACGTCATTATTATTATAGTGTTTTTAAAGTCTACAAGACGCCCCTTAGAATCCGATATTCTACCATCATCCAAAACTTGTAACAATATATTAAAAACATCTGGATGAGCTTTTTCAATCTCATCAAATAATATTACAGAATAGGGTTTCCTCCTTATTATCTCAGTTAAGTTTCCTCCTTCATCATAACCTATATACCCAGGAGGGGCTCCAATTAACTTTGAAACACTGTGCCTTTCCATATATTCAGACATATCAACCCTCACCAAGTTTTTTTCACTGTCAAATAAAGCTTCAGCTAATGCCTTTGCAAGTTCTGTTTTTCCAACTCCAGTAGGCCCCAAGAATATAAATGAACCCATTGGCTTATTAGGATCTTTTATACCTGCCCTGGACCTAAGTATGGCATCACAGACACTTTTCACAGCAGCATCTTGACCAATAACCCTTTTATGAAGAGTATCCTGTAAACTCATTAATTTTTCTCGTTCAGCACGCATAAGCTTGTCCAATGGTATGCCAGTCCATTTAGAAACTATTGAAGCTATCTCATCTCCCCCTACACTTTCCCTAATAACGGCACTCTGTTCTTCTAAGCTCGCGCTTAACTTTTCAATTTCAGCTTCTATTTCAGGAATTTTACCATACTTAAGTTCCGCTATCCTATCTAAATCATAAGATCTTTCGGCTTTGGATATTTCACTCCTCAGATTGTCCAATTCACTCTTCAAGTGGTTCATCCTGTCTATGGAAGACCTTTCAGACTGCCACATAGAAGTAGCTAAATCTAATTTTTCTTGTAAAGCACTCTTCTTTTCAAGAAGGGCATTTCGCCTTTTCACAGAAACCTCGTCGGAATCATTTTGCAAGGCTGTAATTTCTATATCATAGCGCATGAGTTCTCTCGTCATCTCGTCTATTTCTATTGGCATAGATTCCATTTCAGTCTTTATCATAGCACAGGCTTCATCAACTAAATCGATTGCCTTATCAGGCAAAAATCTATCACTTATATACCTATCCGATAGCACCGCCGCACTGACTATAGCAGAGTCTGATATATTTACCTTATGGTATAATTCATATCTCTCTTTCAACCCTCTTAAAATTGTAATTGTATCCTCAACACTAGGTTCTTTAACTAACACAGGTTGAAAACGCCTCTCTAAAGCAGTATCCTTCTCTATATGTTTTTGGTATTCTGATAAAGTTGTAGCACCAATACAATGTAGTTCTCCTCTAGCAAGCATAGGTTTTAGCATATTACCCGCATCCATAGCACCATCTGTCTTTCCAGCTCCAACTATGGTATGAAGTTCGTCTATGAACATTATAATCTTGCCATCAGAATTTCTAACTTCATTTAAAACAGCTTTCAAACGTTCTTCAAACTCTCCTCTAAACTTAGCTCCTGCTATAAGAGCTCCCAGATCCAAAGAGAATATATGTTTATTGCGCAAAGATTCTGGAACATCACCCTTGATTATCCTATGAGCGAGCCCTTCTGCTATAGCGGTTTTACCTACACCAGGCTCACCAATTAAAACAGGATTGTTTTTTGTTTTTCTAGATAATATCCTTATTACCCTACGGATTTCCTCATCTCTGCCTATCACTGGATCTAGTTTATTCTGAGCGGCAAGCTCTACCAAATTTTTGCCATACTTGTTCAAAACATCATAGGTAGATTCCGGATCGTCAGAACTAACTCTCTGGGACCCCCTGACCTTAGACAGTTCTTTAAATAGTTTGTCAAAAGTTAAACCGAAGCCCTTAAATAAGGCAGAGAGTGGAGACTTAGCACTTTTAACAATTTGAAGAAGCAGGTGTTCAACACTCAAATATTCATCAGTCATTGTCTTAGCAATTTTACCAGCGTCTTCTATAGTCCTTTTAAACCCCCTATCAGGATAGATCTCACTTTGTCCTTGCACCTTTGGCATCTTAGATATTATATCTTCTAAACTAGTTCTAAATTTAACAACATCTACACCTATATTTTGCATTAACTGTGTAGAGAGCCCCTCCTCCTCGACAAGAGCTAGTAAAAGCGCATTAACCCCAACCGTTGAGTGCCCGTATTCCGCCGCTATTTCAGAAGACCTATTTATAGCCTTAATTGTATTTTTTGTCATCCTATCTACATTCATTGTATACCTCCAATAAATTATATTATTAGCACTCTTCTTTATTGAGTGCTAATAATATAATACTCCTTTTGGAATCAAAATGCAAATATTTTTACAAAAAAATCCTCCCCTATTAAGTAGAGGAAGATTTAACACAAAATATTTTTTAAAAACAAGCTTATATTACTGTGGTTTTCCACATTCTGGGCAAAATTTTGCGCCAGCTGAAACCTTACTACCACAATCTACGCAAAAACGACCTCCTTGGACAACCTTATTTCCACAACTAGGGCAGAATTTTGCATTTGGAGGTACTGATACACCACAATTAGAACAAGGATTTCCCGCTGGAACACCAGCTGCGGGCTGAGCCTGAGAAGAAGTTTGTTGAGCGTTCATTGCATTCATCATAGCCCCAGCTATAGCTTGACCAGCACCTAAACCAGCACCTATACCAGCCATTCCACCACCTTCGTTCCTTGCAGCCTCTCTTATAGCCTCAGCAGTCTGATACTGGGTGTACTTATTCATATCACCTAGGACTCCCATCTGAGTCCTCTTGTCCATAGCGGCCTCAACCTCAGGTGGCAAGGATAAATTCTCAACGCTGAAATCTGTAATCGCAAGACCTAGAGCCTTAAACTTAGGTGTCATCTTCTCAACCATGCCCTCAGCAATTTCATCGTACTTCATAGCTAGGTCAAGAGCTGGAATCTGCATTTCAGCGATGTAGTCAGTAAGTGAGCCAATTATTACCTTACTGAGCTGTGGAGTTACAGTTTCAGTTGAAACGTCTGGATTGGTTCCAAAAACTTCTTTCATAAAGGTCACTGGATCTGCTATTCTAAAGGAATATATACCGAATCCTCTGAGCCTTATCATCCCAAATTCCTTATCCCTCATCATAACAGGATTTTTAGTTCCCCATCTCTGGTCTAAAAATCTCTTTGTGTTAACAAAGTAAACCTCAGCCTTAAAAGGTGAATTAAACCCATATTTCCAAGACTTAAGCTTTGTCAAAATCGGCATATTTTCAGTTTGAAGTTCATATCTGCCAGGTTCAAACACGTCAGCAATTTGTCCTTCATTTACAAAAATAGCGACCTGAGACTCTCTTACAGTGAGCTGTGCTCCCATTTTAATCTCGTTTTTGTGTACAGGAAATTCATAGACCATTCGGTCCGTGTTCGAATCCTTCCACTCAATTACCTCAATAAATTGATGAAAAAGTCCCATATTTACCTCCTCTTATTAATTAAGTCTGCCTACAATAATTTTAAGTTTTATTTTTATTCTACCCTTTAAGCAACTTTAACGCTAATATTTTTGGTAGAAATAAATACAAAAATAATATTCTTGTAAATCATTTAAGAATTATAAACTATTAAAAAACCGCTCCTCAAACCTATCAGCAGGTAAGGGTCTGCCCCATATATAACCTTGTAACTGACCGCATCCAATATCTTTCAGGATATCTAGTTGACGTTTTTCTTCAACACCTTCTGCAATCGTCTCCATCCCCATAGTATTCGCAATGCTTATTATAGCTATTACTACCAACTTAGAATCTTCGTTTTCAACTATTTCGTCAATCAGTTCCTTTGCAATTTTAAGCCGCTGAACCCCATACATATTTATATATGACAGAGAAGAAAAACCCGTTCCAAAATCATCTATAGAAAGACTAATCCCAGAATCAGTTATTTGTTTAAGCCTGTTTAGAAGGGCAGGAGTTGTATCCATCTTGCTGTACTCTGTTATTTCAAAGTCATACCTTTCAAATGATGTTGGACTATTTTCTACAGCCTTAGAAAAGTTTTTTAAAAATTCATCCCCCGTCAATAATAGGGGCGATATGTTAACCCCTATCCTAAAGTTCTCATCTACAAACTTAGCCCATTTCTCCATCTGTTTTATAGCCTGATTTCCAACCCAATCACTTATACGATAAATTAATCTAGTTTTTTCAGCAATAGGTATGAATATTCCAGGGGATATAAAGTCATCTCCGTATTTCCATCTTATTAAAGCTTCCGCACCTACTAGTTCCTTTGTATTTATGTCAAACTGAGGCTGATAGTACAGCATAAAGTCTTTATCGTAATCAGCCTCTTTAAGTAAGGCTGAATACTTGTTTTTCTGCGCAAGGGAGTTCATAATTGCTTCTGAATTTGCCAATTCTTTACTCAACTCTGAAGCCTTCTTGTATTCAAATGCCATTAGGTCATTTATTAAAAACAAGTCTTTTAAAGACTTTATGTATTCAGGATAACTAGAAAAAGCAACCTTTAATCTCAAATAACACCTAACTCCGTCAACGTTATATTCCAAGTCACTCAACCTTTCAAGAGACTTATATATATTGTCGAAGAATTTTGGTCCGTCTAATGTAGAAATTATAGCGTATTCGTCAAGAGAAATTCTATATATAAATTCTTCATTAGAAACAGATTCTTTAAGTCTTTCCACAAACATTTGGGTTAGATCGTCAGAAACGCTAGAATCATAAAGATTTCTTATAACGCCCATATTTTCGATTGTTATAGAAGAAAAGGAAAATGCGGTCTTTTCAATTTCTATCAGATTTCTAATCTCTGCTACAAAGCAATCTCTATTGGGAAGTTTCGTCTGTTTGTCATGAGTAGATGCATAATGAAGCTTTGCATTTGCCAATATAAGATCATCATTTCGTCTTTTTATTATTGCATTCATAGTGTCACTTAGATTATTTTCCTTTGAAATCATCAAGTAATTCAATATAGACTTGTTTAGCTGAAGACTCAAAACAGTATAAACAAATACTACCAAAAGAACATATATGTATAGAGAATCGTCTATTAAATTTAAGATGTAGGCAAATAAAATCAACAGAGTCAAGACAACTACAAATTTTACAGTAAAATTATCCCTGAGCATCCTTATCCTATAGTCAATATCACCATCTTCTGAAAGCTCAAATATTGGTTCATAGAATATTTCATACAAAAAAAAGCAAAACAAAGAGATAAATACCATACTTAGCCCAAGGAAGAAATGGTATAAATAAAGATTATCAACAACAAAATAGATATTTGAGAAAGCAAAAGTGAAACCTATAAAGCCCAAAACATAAAAGATCTTTTTCCCAGCTACAAACCTGTTCTCGTATTTCGCAATAAACAAAACTGAAGCTCCTACTGCCACAAACAACATGTAGTCGACTATATTAACAAAAAATCTAATTACGCCTACAGGGTCTAAAAGCGAAGGTATCGGTTGTAGGGGAAGGGAGCCACCAAAGCTTAGCATAAGCACCACAAATGCCACAAATGAAAATTCCAGGTATAAATACATGGTGTACTTTGAAAATGTAGACTTAAAAATAAAGTAATATAGAACAACTATAGCAACTAGGTCTGCAAAAAATCTAACAACTAGAGTAAACGCCAAAAATTCTTGATTAGAAAATAAAATTACAAATATGTTCGCAAAAATTAGGGCAATATGAAAGAGATTAACATAGGTGTAATACTTTATAAATCTTTTTATCGAGGACGCAAAAGGAATTGTGTTCTTCACCATAAAGAACAACAAAAGCATATGAAAAACGCAAAAGATAGAGTACTCAATTCCGCTAAAAACACTTATTAGAGTATAGACTAAAATCAAGACGAGGTTAAAGCCTAATACAGTTTTATTTGAAAAAGCTATATTCATTACAGCATCTCCTTGTAATAATTTTCCCAAAAATCGAGAGGAGATTCAGTTTTTGAAAAATAAATACCCGACATCAGATCACAACCCATCCTCTCCATAATAGAGTACTGTGAAATCCTTTCTATTCCATCCGCCAAAACACTGATTCCAAGACCCTTACCTATCATCATAATAGATTTTACAACTAAGAAATCGTCATCATCAATATCTAGACGTTCAATAAGCATATTTGAAATTATAATCTTAGAAACATCCGTTTTTCTAATATGACCTAAAGATGAATAACCAATACCAAAGTTTCTCAAGGCTATGGTTATACCAGATTCCTTAAAGGCATCAAATACCTGCGGAAAGTTCTTATATATGTCAAATAAAAATTCCCCCGTCAATGAACACTCTATAATCGAAAGCGGAAGCCCCTTACTTTGGAATGAAGATATCAGGGTTTTTAAAAACTTTAATAGTTCTACCGGTATAGGTGGAATACATAAAGTAACCTTGTTAATCCTAGCGCCACCAGTTAGGTGCTTCTCTAGGTCATCTGTAACTGTCTGTATATACCATTCATTTAAATCACTCAGTAAACCAGAGTGTTCTAAGTATGAGAACACATCATTAGCATTGACGTCAGAAAATTCAGAATTATTCCACCTTATGTCAACCGACAAGTCAATTATCTTATCAGTTTTTACATCGTATTGAGGCTTGTATATTATATCAAAATCCTTAGTCACGTCTACACTTCTAATCTCACTTTCAAACCTATTTCTACGTTCCATATTGCGAACAAATTCAGAAGAAAAATAGACCATTTCGCTTTCACTGACACGCTCCTTAGCTACACCCATGGCAATTCTTGCTCTCTGAACCATTTCCTCAGCGGTCGTAGCATCAGTAGGATACCTCGCTATGCTTAAAGCGAAGTATATGTTAAACTGAGTGCCATTTACCTTGTATTTTCCAAATATAGAACGAGCTATTCTCTTAGACATATTTTGAATAAATTTATAGGTATCATCAAGAAAAAACACACCAAATTCATCTGCTGAAAGCCTCAATAAATAACACTCATCCCCAAATTCATTTTTCAACCTATTAGCGACCATTATAAGAACTTCGTCTCCAACATCGTGCCCGTAGGTGCTATTTATATTTTTAAAATCGTCTATATTTATCGCCATAAGACTAAAATTAGAGGCTCCTTCTTCAACGAGCTCATCAAACTTAGAAACAAAAAAATGTTTGCTATAAAGACCTGTTAGGTGGTCTGTGTTTAACTTATTTATTAATTTTCTATTTGCAAGTTTGAGTTCTTCAGTCTTTAATACAGCTTTTTGTTCTAATAACAAATTATTTTTATGCTCACTCTCTATTACATCGTCATGTTCTTTTGCTGAATTAAACATTAAGTTAATGTTAAGGTTCAAAAACACGAAAATCATGAGTAAGTTAAGTTTTGAATGGGGTAAAATCCCCAAAAAATAGAACGCCACAATAAATAGACACAATAACATGGTCATCTTCAAGTCAGAAAAGAATCCTATTTTTTCATCTCCATAGGGCAATAGGGCATTTTTTTCTTCATCAACTTTTTCAGGATAACGAATTCCGTAGAAGAATATCACAGGAAATATAGTAAAGAGTAAAGAAGCATAAAGTTCAAATTGTCCAACAACCATTGCAGAAATAACAAGCAAAAGTTCTCCCAAAACAAAAAAGACCAAGGCTTGCATGAAAAAAACACCCTTCATGTTGAACTTGTATTTAGTTAAAACCTTAGTGAAAAACACCAAGACCATAGAACCAAGTGTCAGAAACACAAAGCTTGAAAAAAATAAAAAAATCCTCTCTCCGACCAAAACTCCAGTAGATAATTCAAACGTTTTAAGCACAGAATTAAACAAAATAATTGACGTTATTAATGCCAAAATGACATCGACTACAAGTTGACGAAAAAAGTAGGCGTCATAGTAAAAAATAACCTTATTAAATACATTATATATGATCAACAAGTTGCACACTACAAAAGCCATCAAAATAGGTATTTTATAAGGATTGTCAAAAAATACAGTTGGTCCAAAGAAAGTATTTATAAGGATTGTAGCCCCCCATATAATTATCGCTACGGCATAGTATAGGAGCCCCAGTTTTCTTAAGTTATCTTCCTCAGAAAACACAAACACTACAGTCATGAGAATAGCGTACGCAGAATATGAAAAAGCAACATATTCAGACCTATAAAAAATCAAAATCACATTTACAGCAAGATATAAAGGCGTTATATACTTAAATAATTTTCTTGCATCCAATATTTATTCCTTTCATTTTCACATCAACCAATAGTGATTATACCATAAAAGCCTAGAAAAATGAACAAAAAAAGAGGGAGTATCAACCCCCTGAAGCGTTTATAATAACTTGTTCTTAAAGGTTCTAGGTAATAAGTCCGATATATAACTATTAATTATTACCATCACCTTCATCATCTTTATCCTTATAGTCTCCGTCTTTGAAAGAATCGTAGATCTTATCTACGTATTCCTTAGAGAAATTCTTTATATCGATTATTTCACCACCTTCTTTGAATAATTTTAGAGAACAGCCTGATGCCAAAAAACCTACAATAACTACAATTGTAGCAGGCATAAAGAAGAACCCTCCAACTGCTCCAACACTGAGGGGAATATCAAGAAGGGTCTTTTCTTCCTTATACACCACGATCCTAGTAGCATTTAATTTATCGATTAGTTTCTTTAAATTATCTTTAATTTGTTTGAAATCCTCAGAAGATGCCTTGCATTTAGATTTTTTTTGAAATTTTGATTCTTTGTCAAAAAACTCATTCATTTCATCTTCATACATTTCTTCTAGCATTATTATAGCTTCTACGACGTCTCCATTTTTAGATTCCAAAGCTTCTTTCGCTTCCTTGTAAGTACACCCAGTCCTCTCAGTAATCATATCAATTTTTTCTAATGTAATCATATCGTCCTCCATTTCAGTAGACAAAAAACATCTTTATAATCCCATATCCAAAAGTATCTTTTCACTTTTCAACTTCGATAGGTTAACGTGTTCTTTGAAAAATAATGATAAAACCTCGTCCGTTTCTACAAGGATATTAACACCAACTCCGAGCTTGCGTATAGAAGTATAACTCTTTTCTAATGAAACGTTAATAAATGATAGGGTTTCTGGTCTTAAAATAACTTTGTCTGAAAATTGAGGAAGACAAATAGGACAAATCACGCCTCCTGATATAGGACTAAAATAAACTGGTTTTGAAAAATCAAGGTCAGATGAGCAAGAAGAACAAAACTTAACATTTGGCGAATACCCAGTGTTCTTCAAAAGTTTAATCAAAAACACAAGCCTAAAAAGCTTGAGTTTAGACCTATCTTCTAAATTTAGATATTTTAGAGCAGAGGATAAAAAATCAAAAAAACGAGGGTCTCCATCATCCTCCCCTAAAATTTTATCTACTAGTTCTACAATGTAGGAACCAACAAAAAACTTGTCGAGGTCCTCTCTTATATTTGCATGTACCTCTATTAGTTCTGCCTCGCTAAGAGTAGATAATGATGATTTTATATAAAGAGAAAAGTCTCCCTCTACAAATAATTGAGTTGCAGATGAGAGCTTGGATTTCATATGCCTTGCTCCATTTACATATAGGGTTTTCTTACCATAGTCCCTAGTTATAACGGTTAATAAAACATCTGCTCCAGATACTTTTTTTCTCTTAATTACTATAGCTTTGGAAGAAGTTTTCATAAATATCACATCAAACTTGAGATAAAGGCAAGTGCGAGACTGAAGTATATAAAGAGGCCTGTGATATCTATTGTAGTGGTTATAAATGGTGCAGAAGCAACAGCTGGATCTATCCCCATCCTCTTAAATAAGAGTGGGACCAAGGTTCCTATGCAGGCCGCAGTAACTATATTTGCAAACATAGAGGTGGCTACCACCAAACTCAATATCATTCTACCCTTTATGGCAAAGCTTACACTTGCCATAATCGCTGCACATACAAGACCTACAATTACGCCGACAAGCACTTCATGTAATATGAGTCTACCCACTTCCCGCCCCTTTACAGTCCTAAGAGCTAAGGTCCTAACTGTCAAGGTTGAGCTCTGAGTTCCTACATTCCCGCCCATACCAGCTAAAAGAGGCATAAACAAAGCTATTGCCGTATCTATATGAAGTACGTCTTGAAAATTAGAAACTACAAAGGACGAGAGAACCCCTCCGAAGATGGTTATTATAAGCCATGGCAACCTCGATTTTACGGAATATAAAACGCTGCTGGCAACTTCATCTTCATACATTTCAAAATCATATTCAGTAGTACCAGCAAACTTTAGTATGTCCTCAGTAGCCTCTTCTTCTAGTATGTCTATTATATCGTCAACTGTTATTATACCTACTAGAACATCTTCATCATCTATTACTGGAAGCACCAAAAAATCGTATTTACTTACAATTCTAGCTACTTCCTCTTGATCAGTTCCAACCCTTGTGTATATGACATTGTCATTCATTATTTCAGAAATCTTTTCCTTAGGAGTAGAAACTATTACTTCTCTAAGGGATACTGTACCTACAAGTTTTTCTTCTTCATCAGTCACATACACATAGTAAACAGTTTCTGCAGATGGGGCATTTTCTCTAAGATATGCCATAGCGTCTTCAACTGTCATATTATCTCGCAAAGAGATGAACTCCTTGGTCATTATACCGCCAGCTGTGTCTTCGGCGTAGTCCATTAGTTCTTCAACTTCTCTTGCCTCTTCTTTATCCAGAAGTAAGACCATGGTGTCTTTTATGTCTTCAGGCACATCTCCAAGTATATCAGCTATATCGTCATCCGCCATTAAATCCAGTATAGATATCTTTTGTTGCCTAGTTAAAGTTGAATAAAGTTCTAAAAAGTCGTCAGAATCTACTTCAGCAAAAACGCCTGCCGCCTGTTCATAGGTTAAAAATGAAAAAAGTTCTATCCTAGTCTCGTCGTGGACATCGGTTATCATTTCCGCAATGTCGGCGTTGTGACAGTTTTCTAAAATACTTATAACTTTCTGCTTTTCTGAGTTCTTTAAAGCTACCCTTACACTTTCAAGAAGGGCCTCGTATCTTTCTCTGTTGTCTAAAACATATTTTGCCATAACACCAACCTCAGATTAAAATTAAATCAAAACCTTAAATTTTCAAAGCGCCCAGAAAACTCAATCATATACAGACTGCCTGTAACGCCTTAGTTTTCTATTAACTAGCAAAAATTACTTGCTATTTTAAGTTTTTGCTGTGTCAACTAGCGCATAAATTCCTCAGTCGAGTAGTTACTACACTCCTTTGGAATTTTGCTTGTTTCCTTGCAAAATGCTTAAATTAGCTACGTAATTTGGGTTTAACACAATAATTAACCACAAAGCTAGACCCAATTTATTACTTGATAGAATGACCCCAAAACCCTTAAAGCGAAATCCTAGTTACTCTTGGTCTATCGCCAATAAGAAACATTGCGATAGGGATAAATATGTTTTCTGAAAGCATTAGATTTTATCTATATCAAACCCCTGCCTTCTCATCTCCGCCTTATCATCTCTCCAGCCTGGCTTGACCTTTACCCAAAGCTTTAAAAATACCTTAGACTGTAAAAATTCCTCTATATCTTTTCTGGCAGCTGAACCTATCCCCTTCAACTTTCTGCCATTTTTGCCTATAATCATACCCTTGTGGGATTTTTTTTCACAGATTATTGAAGCCTCAATGTCAATTATCTCTTTTTTGGTCCTACGCTTAAACCTCTCCACAACAACCGCAACCCCGTGTGGAATTTCATCCTGCATATAATTTAATATCTTTTCCCTTATCATCTCAGATACTATGCTCTTTTCACTCTCATCAGTATACATAGAATCTGGGTAATATTTAGGACCTTCTGGTAAACTTTCTTTTATTGTCTCTACTAAGCTATCTACGCCCCTACCAGAGATTGCGCTTATCCCTAATACAGCGTCAACATAGGAAAAGACCTCCACTTGTTTTTTTATAGCATCAAAACGAGGAAGTCCTATTAAATCTGTTTTATTAACTATAACAAAGACCTTAGCATCAGTTTTTTTCAACGCATCTTCCGATCTTTGAAATTTATCAACTGAAAAGGTTTCGTCAGTAACATATAGAACTACGTCTACATCCTGAAGCGATGTATCTACAGCCTTCATCATATACTCACCCAACTTATGTTTGGGTTTGTGTATTCCAGGGGTATCCAAGAAGATTATTTGTGAATCTTCAGAATTATATATGCCCATAACCCTTGATCTAGTAGTTTGGGGTTTTGCAGTTGTACTGGCAAGCTTCTCGCCTATAAGGCTATTTATCAAAGTTGACTTACCTACATTTGGTCTTCCTATTATCGTTACAAATCCTGATTTAAACAAGTGTCTTATTCTCCTATTATGACTTTTGCTTTTTACACAGATAGGTCAGTCTTTTTAAAACTATGTCCTAGTAGATCACCCATCTTGTAAACCTTATATTCGTTTTCATCTCCAATTATGACGTCTATGTCCTCTGAAAATTCCAAAATAACTTGTCTGCAAATTCCGCAAGGTAGTATTGGTTTTTCTAGGGAAGAAGATATCGCTATAGCCTTGAATTTAGTATATCCTTCAGTAACTGCAGTTCCTATAGCGGTTCTTTCTGCGCAACAAGTAGCACCGTAACTAGCGTTTTCTACATTTACACCTAAAAAGACCTTACCGCAGTCTGTAAGCAAAGCCGCTGCAACCCTAACCTTTGAATATGGAGAGTAAGCATTTTCTAAAACCTTAATGGACATATCCAAAAGTTCCCTATAATCCATGGTCTATCCTCCCTAAATCCTACCTGGTGTAGTTCAACTTTTTAAGTATTGTTTCTTCCATGGTTCGCATTTCTATTTTATCAGATTCTTCTATATGGTCATAGCCTAAAAGATGGAGTACAGAATGGCATACTAAATAGGCATATTCTCGTTCTACGCTATGCCCGTATTCGAGCGCCTGCGCCCTAAGCCTCGGTGCAGATATGACTATATCACCCAAAAATATTTCATCATCTTCATAGGCGGTAAACTCAAAGGATTCGTCGTATTGAACAAAACTCAAAACATCGGTAACCGAATCTTTACCCCTATATTCTCTATTTAGAGTTCTTATTTCATCGTCATCTACAATATTTACATCTAGGTAGCAATCTTCTTCGAATTCAGCTTCTATAAGTGTAGCACTTACAACTTCTTTAGCTGTATTTTCAGCATTTTCAAATAGACTTTCTTCATTGTAATTGAAATACACATCTATTTTCATAATCCGCCTCCTAAAAGATAATATCTGAGAAAATAAGACCACCCAAATTAGAGGTCAATAAAACAAAAACAGGCACACAGCCAAAACCGTGCGCCTTAAAAAATTACAGAACTTTCAGAGATTACTCCTCAACCTTGATTACTTCTTTTCCATTGTAGTAACCGCACTCAGGACAAATTCTGTGTGGCATCTTAGGTTCGTGGCACTGAGGGCAATCCACAAATTGTGGAGCCTCAATCTTTATGTTAGATGCCCTTCTCTTATCTCGCCTAGCCTTCGACGTCTTCCGCTTTGGTACTGCCATAATTACACCCCCTGTCAATTATACCGGTCATGCCTACCGGTATACCGACCGGTTAAGCTGGTTAATATCTTATTCATTTAATAAATCAAGCAGCACTGCCATTCTGGCGTCTACTTTATTTTTACCGCAATCACATTCGACAAAGTTTAAGTCAACTCCACATTCAGGACAAAGACCCATACAATCTTCATCGCAGAGAGATTGAGTTGGTAGTTGTATAAGCAACTCGTCAACAATGAGGTCCTCTAGGTCTATTTCATTATCCTCAAGCACTATGACATTTATATCCTCTTCATCTTTAGTAATCCTGTGTTCAGCTTCAATTTCCACCATTTCGTCATATTCACACAAACACCTGTCACAGCGCTTTACGAGTTCGATCTCTATAAAGCAATGAATCATTAAACTCGAACCATAGCTCTTAACATTCCCACACACAGTTACGGAAGATGCGGAAACAACTCCCATCGATTCAAGTAACGAAATGTCTGAAAGAGAAAACGTCTCCCGAAAATCCAAAGAAGCCCCTCTGTTTCCAACTAAAGACTTAACGGATATTTTCATGATTTATCCCCCTAAAGAACATTACCATTATAAATACCTATATCCTGCTTGTCAATAAAAATTTGCCCATTAGTTGGGAAAAGGTGGCCACCCCATTGCTTGTCCAGCCAATACATGGAAGTGAAGATGACCTACAGTTTGCCCGCCATTTTCTCCGCAGTTGGTCACAACCCTATATCCAGACTTATCAAAACCTTGGTCTTTTGAAATCTTAGCTATCGCCCTGAAAACATCAGCTACTATATCAGCAGTTTCTCCAATTAGCTCGTTTGCAGATTCTAAGTGTTTTTTCGGAATTACCAAAATATGTTGTTTTGCCTTAGGGTCTATATCCCTAAAAGCATAAACGGTTTCATCTTCATAGACCTTATCAGAAGATATTTCTCCAGCTATTATTTTACAAAACAAGCAACTCATACAAGTACCCCCTCTACTCCCTTTTTTGTGATTCTAACTATATTACAATCCACTATTTCATTTTCTTGAACTTCAGAAATACCTTCACCTTTTACAAAAACCGGTAGATAGTTCTTTGAATGCCCAAAAATTACATCATCATATTTTTTTTCTATCAATACTCTAGCCTTTGTCCCTATGTTGGAATTTAGATAATCCCGCTTCATAAGATCTGCAGATTCTCTAAGAGATATAACCCTATTTTTTTTATCATTTCCATCAACCTGTAATCCAAATTCTGCAGCGGGAGTACCTTCCCTCTTAGAATAAGGAAACACGTGTAGAGTTGCAAAACCTATGCTTTCACAAAACGCCTTGGTCTCTTCAAAGTCCTCGATGTCCTCTCCAGGAAATCCAACTATAACATCCGAACTTATTGCAGGATTCTTAAAATATTTTCTCAACCTACCTACAGCTCGAGTATATTCAAGAGTTCTATACCTCCTCTTCATAGACTTTAGAATCTTATCTGAACCACTCTGTAAGGAAAGGTGAAAACTGTCACATAATTCTGAAATTTTTGATAGCCTCTCAGCAAAATCTTCACTAACTACCTTAGGTTCTAAAGAACCTAACCTAATTCTCATATCTGGAAAACTCTCAGCTACTGATTCTATTACGTCTATAAGCCTTAAGCCCTTTACATCATTGTTAGACCTATCAAGTCCATAAGAAGCCATATGTATTCCTGTCAAAACTATTTCTTTAAAACCCTCTTCCTCAAGAAAGGCTACTTCAGATAATATTGAGTCCAAACCCCTACTTCTAATCCTACCCCTAGCATAGGGAATTATACAATAAGTGCAAAAATTATTGCATCCATCTTGTATCTTAACAAATGCCCTAGTGCGTTCATAAGAAGGATTTGTAGAAATATCCTGGTAAGAAATAATCTTTTCGCTTGGAACAAAATAGTTCTTCGTTTTGCTAACAAAATGTTCTTCGATCATAGAGGGAAGATTCAGCTTGTCGGAATTCCCTACAACGATGTCCACACCATCTATTGCCTCTACTTCTTCAGGAGAAACCTGGCTATAACACCCAACCACAACTACAAGAGAATCCGGATTTTTAGATATCTTTTTTCTTATGCTCTGTCTAGACTTTGACGCAGCTACGTGGGTTACTGTACAGGTGTTTATTATTTCTATATCGGCTATCCCTTTATCCACGTAGGTGTACCCGGCTTCAATCATAGCTCCCTTTATAGCCATAGACTCACTGTGGTTGACCTTGCAGCCTAGGGTGGTAATAGAAAAACTCTGCATCAGATGGTTACGCCTGCACTATATTTACAGATTTACTAGCACCTATCCTAGTAGCTCCGTGCTCTAACATCATCTTAGCGCGCTCCGTATCTCTTATGCCTCCTGAGGCCTTTATTTGAACTGATTCAGGTATGTTTTCCTTGATTATATTTATAGCTTTTACAGTTGCTCCACCCGTACTAAAACCAGTTGAAGTCTTGACAAAATCAGCGCCAGCCTTAGCGGATAACCTCGATGCGGTAGCTATCTCTTCGTCATCTAAAAGGCAAACTTCTATAATTACCTTTAGAACAATTTCACTTGGCACAGCATCCCTTATAGCCTTTATTTCGTTATACACATAATCCTCATCGCCGTCTTTTAGTGCAGCTACATTTATAACCATATCTATTTCGTCAGCACCTTTTTCGCAAGCATCCTTTGCTTCAAAAACCTTAGCATCAGTGGTGTTCTGTCCAAGAGGGAAACCTATAACAGTACAAACCTTGACATCTGAATCTTTTAAAAGTTCCTTTGCCTTCGCAACATAAAAAGGATTTACACAAACTGAACAAAAATCGTATTCAATAGCTTCGTTTACCAACTTTTCAAAAGCTGAAACACTGGTATCCGCTTTTAAAGCAGTGTGATCAATAGTTTTATTTATCATACTTCCTCCTAATACAAGTCCCCTTCATATACCGCTACATAAGGGAGGTTCCTATATTTTTCATCATAATCTATTCCATAGCCAACTACGAAATAATCTTCAATTTCCTTTCCCACGTAGTCAACCACTATATCAATCTTTCTCCTTGATGGCTTATTGAGCAAACTACAAACCTTAACTGTCTTCGCATTTTTTGACATCATATACTTTGTCAGATAAGAAATTGTAAGTCCAGTATCAACTATGTCTTCTATTATTAAGACTGTCTTTCCCGTGACATCAGCTTCAAGGTCCTTAACAATCCTAACGACGCCAGAACTCTTTGTTGAACTTCCATAACTAGACACAGCCATGTAATCTAACTCTAAGGGGAGTTTTATCTGTCTAATCAAATCAGACATAAAAACACTTGCCCCCTTCAAAATACCTATTACCAATAAATCTCTTCCAGCAAAGTCCTCAGTTATCTTTGCGGCTAGCGAATTTACTATCGCGGTAATTTCCTCTTCGCTGATTAATTTTTTTACATCAGTCATACTAAACCTCCCTCCACACTCATAATAACTAGAGAAATCCGAATTATCAATACCCAGGTTTACCTAATATCTTAAACATATTTTTTTTGTAAAATTCTACACCTGGTTGGTTGAAGGGATTTACCCCTAACATATACGCACTTATAGCACAAGAAATCATAAAGAAAACGTAAAGATGCGCCAAGTTATATTCATTTAATTTAGGTACTTTGAGCACAAGACAAGGAACTCCCCCGTCGTTGTGCGCCATCAAGGTCGCATCCATAGCTACCCTATTTATTTCAGAGTATTTCTTACCTTCTAAGTACTTTAGTTTATCTTCATCTTCATCCTCTAAGGGGATTATTTGTTCTGATGACTCTTCTTCAATGGATAATACCGTTTCAAACAAAAGCCTAGGTCCATCTTGGATATACTGACCAAGAGAATGAAGATCTGTAGTAAAAGACATAGAAGCTGGGAATATACCATGCTTTTCCTTACCTTCACTTTCCCCAAAAAGCTGTTTCCACCACTCCGATAGAGGATTTAATTTGGAGAGATAGTTGATTAAAATTTCGATTTTTAAGCCGTCATTATAAAACATATTCCTAAGCGCCGCATACTTTAACGCGGTATTTTCAAAAGTGGTTTCTGTCTTAAAAAAGTTTATTGAGTCAGAATAAGCCTTAGCTATCTCTGTTATGTCAAAACCAGCTACAGCTATTGCCAAAAGTCCTACAGGAGTAAAAACGGAATACCTACCGCCTATGTCATCTGGAATAACATAGGTTTTAATCCCCCTCTTATCACAATACTCCCTCAAAACACCTCGATTAGCATCAGTTGTGCCAACTATCCTATCATAGTAATCCTCACCATATTCTTCTCTTAAAAATGCCCTGACAACCCTGAAAGCTATCGCGGTCTCAGTAGTAGTTCCAGACTTTGAAATTACATTTACATATACAGATTTGCCTTTCAACGAGGTTAAGAGCTCTTTTATATAAGAACCATCAATGTGCTGACCCAAGAAATATATATCTGGTTTGGAATCTGAATTCTTAAAAACGGGACTCAAGGCATCAATAAAGCTCTTAGCACCTATGTAGGAACCGCCTATCCCCAAAACTAAAAAAGCGTCAGCGTCCTTCCTTATTTTTTCAGCAACACTTTGGATGTCACTTATAAAAGAATCCGTTAGATTTTCATGATAATCTAGCCAGCCTAAGAAGTCGTTCCCCAATCCAGTTTTTTCAAATAGGGTCTTATGCGCTAGCAACGCCTTTTCTTTTATTCCAGAAATGGCACCCTCTGAAACATCCGAATAGGTCATATCCAAACTGATAGTTTTCATGCTACCTCCTTTACAGACACGCACTTTAAACGCTCATACCTATAATATAACTGTTTTTATCTTTTGTAAAGCTAAGTAGCTATGACTACAACTAAAATAGAAATCAGGTTATTAAGTAATATATAATAAATCCAAGCAATAGAAAGATAAAACCATAAGCAAAATAATTCTTTAACTTATTTTTAGATTTTTCAGGAGTCTCTTTATCCAGGAAAAGCGCCCCTTCATCATCGCCAACTATATAGAGTTCGTATTCGTCAGGACTTATAACGTTTTCTATTGAACTGTAAGAATCCTTAGAAACTATAACTACATCAAAGCCCAACTCATTCATAAGCATAAGCCTAAGAGCTCCATAGGGGTTTAAGCCGTATTGGCTACTATCTATAACTATGAACTTAGGAACCATAAACTGGTAGTCAAACCTATGGTACATATCAACTACTATTGCAGAATTATAGATTAGAGTTTCTAAAACCACCCTTGGCGTTGGAGGATTTATTAACAGAGCATCTGATTTTACAGCTTCTAAAACCCTATTTACAGCTTCTAAAAAATTATACCTATACTTAGGTCTGAGGTGACCTAAGCTGTTTATTGTATCCATAAAGGCAGCGTCTATATCTATTCCTGTTTCATCGTCATACCAACCTGGTTTTGTCTCAAAAAAAGAAGTAGTGGGTTTCTTGTTCATCTTGTTAAAACCATGTAGAATTTCAACCTTTTCAGAATTTGCCCTTTTTAACTTCTGCAGCTCAATAATCATATCATCTACAGATCCGTCTAGTTTACAAAAAAGATGGGGTATTTGAGCTACTCCATCCTCAACCTCAAATCCAGGTCTTACAAAGGCATCTAAAAACAAATATACTGAAAATTCCTCCTTTGTAGTAACCAATCTGATTGGTGATAACGAGTGTTTATGGAGTTGCCAAGGTTTATATATGTTGTTTTCAGCATTAAGAAGCTTATCCATCGCTTGCTTTGCCTGGTGTGCCTTAGTATCTATTATTTTCAAAATCCCATCTCCTTAAAAATCTCATTCTCTAAAACGATATTTAGCTTAAGGTTATTATAATGAAAAAGGGATGATAAGTTCAAAAATCAGAACATTTCTCATCATATTCTAATTCTATTTTTTTCTTCCAAATATCCTAGACCAGAGAGATCTCCTTTCATGGGTCTTAGGGTTCATTTGTTGCCTATGTTTTACCTCGTTTAAAGGTCTCTTGGATTTTTCTTTTTTTATCTCCTGCTTTTCACCGTTAAATACAAATACATAACCTGACGACTCATCAGAAGTTTTAGATTTTTTAGATTTTTTAGATTTTTTATCTAACTTTAATTGTTTTTGCTTTGGCTTATGAAATTTCTTAGAATTAGCCTTCTTGTGCTTTATAGTTTCTGGTTTATGTCGATTTGGTGATTTTTTCTTTAGCTTGTAAACAGTTTTAGCTAATTTGTAGCATTCCTTCATCTTTTCTTCTGATGGGAATTCCGCCTGGCTTATCATAGCACCAACGTGTTCCTCAATTTCGTAAAGAGAATACATATCTTCAGACGTAGCCAAGGTTACAGCGAGACCTGCATTTCCAACCCTGCCAGTTCTGCCAATCCTATGAACATAGCTGTCTTTTTCATTTGGAACATCAAAGTTAATGACCATTTCCAAATCTTCTACATGAATCCCACGAGCAGCTACATCTGTTGCAACCAAGATGTCGTGATTCCCTAGTTTAAACGACTTCATGGTCTTTGTCCTACCACTCTGAGACTGTCCACCATGGATTCCCTTTGCAGAAAAACCCTTGTCTGTCAAGAATGAAACTATCCTATCAACCTGCCATCTAGTGTTACAAAAAACTAAAAGGCTTTCAGGTCTATAAAGCGCTATTAATTTATAAAGTGTAGACCTCTTTTTATCCTTTTCAACACTGTAATACAGCTGCTTTATTCTATCAACGGTCTTGGTTTCACTCTCTATTCTTATCTCGGTTGGATCAGTCATATACTGCCAAGTTATGTTCATTATCTCAAATGGCATGGTGGCAGAAAACAGATATGTTTTCCTTTCCTTTGGCACATACTTCAGTATACTCTCAATCTGGTCTATAAAACCCATAGCGAGCATCCTGTCAGCTTCATCGAGCACAAAGTATTCAATAGACGATGGATCAAAGGTTGCGTTTTGCAAGTGGTCTAGTACCCTACCAGGTGTTCCACATATTATATCAACACCCTTATCTAATACCTTTACTTCTTCTGTCATGCTGTGTCTTCCGTACACGCAAGTTGTCTTTAATTTTGTATCTGCTGATATCTGTTTTATATCGTCCCCTACCTGAAGAGCGAGTTCTCTAGTAGGAGTCAAGATAAGAGCCCTAATTTTACACTTTTTAGAAGATAGGTCATTTACTATAGGTATACCAAAAGCCGCGGTTTTTCCAGAACCAGTTTTTGATAAAACTATGAGATCCTCACCCTTCATAGCGTGCGGGATTACCCTCTGTTGAACTTCAGTAGGTTCTGTAAAACCCATCTTTGTCAGAGAAGAGAGTATCTTTGTATCTAAGTTATAACTGCTAAAATTTATTTTTGACATAATTCCTTTCCTGTAATTTATTTTTCTCTATGCTTTTCTAAAATATATTCAAAATATTCAAGAGCCATATTTAGTATCGTTTTAGGAACCATAATATAGCTATTACTCATATAGATTTCAGTTTTTGAACGACCTTTAGAAACTTCCTTTATCATGCCCCTGAATAAGGCTAATCCCGTCTCATCAAGAGCCTTCTCAAGTGCGTCTAATACAGTATCTGCATTATATTTAAAGTGGACGTGGAAGGTATTACATATCGGAACTTCAGGGACTGTTTTTACACCTTCAATCTTATTTAAAAGCGCTGCGTACTCTACCGCATTATCACGGTAAATAGCCATCTTGTCCCTTTCAGATTCAAAGACGTATTTCGCGGTTACCACATATGGATATAAATGGTACAAGTTCCCTCCATAACGCTGTTTCCAAACCTTTGCCTTCTCAATAAAATCCTTGCTTCCAGCAAGCATTGCACCGGCTATCCCTCCTAATCCCTTATAAAAAGAAATGTATACTGAATCAAAAAAATCTGCAACCTGCTTAGCGCTAACATCATAATGAGGCAAGATTTCAAATAATCTCGCCCCATCTAAATGGAGGTATAAGCCCTCGTCCTGACAGTAATCAACCATATCTGTAAGTTCCTTCCAAGTAGGGGCTATTGCACCGAGTTCCCTCTGTGGAAGTTCAAATAAAACTGTACTGACATCGCTCAAGGTCTTTAGATCTTCTAAATTAAAAAGTCTGTTTTTATCACCTATCAGAACTGGTTCAATGTTGTGCAATTCGTGGAGTCCACGTTCTTCGTGGATTTCCATATGACAAGTAGGGTGATAAGCAACCCTATTTATCCCACACTCATCACAGTAAATCCTCATAGCTATCTGTTGTGCCATAGTACCACTAGGGAAAAACAGCGCAGCCTCCTTACCAAGGTAGTCAGCTATATCATCTTGAAATTCTTCTATTAATCTTCCCTTTCCATATACATCGGGTTTCTCAGATTCCAATAATATATCAAATGGAGATAGGGTTTGCTTCATTGAGAGTCTCTCTCTCCCGTGTGCACTAAAATTTGCACCGTCAAGTTTATCATAATAAGTATGTTTCATCTACATTACTCCGTTTCAACCGAAAAGATATAAGGAATATTTCTATAATGGTCACCATAATTCAAACCATAACCTACAATAAATACGTCTTCTACTTCGTATCCACAATAGTCTGGAGTTATTTCCACAACGCGCCTTGAGGGTTTGTCAAGCATTGTGCAAGTTTTTACAGACCTAGGGTTTTTGTCTTTTATGTACTGAGTAATCGCCTTTAAAGTAGTTCCAGAATCAACTATATCGTCAACAATAAGAACATCAAAGTCACTTATATCTCTATCTAATCCTTTTAAGACCTGTACATTCCTACTACTTTCAAATGAATTCCCGTAACTTGAAGTGGTTATAAATTCTACAGCTAACTTTAACGGTATGGTCCTTATCAAATCAGCTGCAAATATAAAGCCACCCTTCAAGAGTGGAATAACCATTAGATTTTTCCCTTCATAATCCTTTGTTATCTGCTTGCCGAGTTCGGCAACTCTTTTACGAATATCCTCTTCTTGATATTCTAACCTTTGCTTTTTTTGAGATATGTCCATCTAATCCTCCCACACCATTGTACGCAAAAAATAGTAAAATGTAAACTGAAAAAGACAATGCCTAAGTATCAATAACTAAATATTTTTATTCTAAACTTCTTCGGTTTATATTTTTTAATCAAAATAAATTTTTCTTAGACCCCAAAAGCCTCTTCACTTGGAAGGAAAGCGTTTGCAGTACCAAAACCCCATCAGTAGAACCCATCTTAACTAGGTCGTCAGCTTCTAAGACAATCGACAATAGTTTTGATAAACCATCATCAGAATATAGAGAATAGATAACTCCGTATTCCCTAACTACAAAGTCGTGTTTTTTCATTTTCTTTGCTATAGCAGAATCAGACATCCCCACCCTCTTTAAAAGTGAATACTTGTAAGTTTCACGGACCTGTGATTGCAAAATTGATAATAGCTTTATAGGATGCTCTCCCTCTGAAATCAGATCTTTAAAATACCCTAAAGCTTCGCTAGTCCTGCCCCTTATAAGAGAGTCTCTCCACTTAAACACATTCCCGTGAAGTTTTGTTTCTATATGCCTTTGAACGTCTTGAAGTTCTATAACATTTCCATCTATCCCATCAGATATAACCTCAAGCAAGCTCTTTAAACCAAAGAGGTCAATTAAAGGAGTCTTTTCCAGATATCCAGATTCGTCCGCTATATAGGTAGCGGCAGAAGGGCTAATTTCCTTGTCTAAAAACTTAGATTTCTGAATCCACCTTATGAGAGATTTTCTATCAAGCCTAGTAAATTCAACTAACTTCCCGATTTTTAAAAGAGCTTTAGAACCGTACTTTCTCCTATCTATTTTGTCAAACAATAAAATGGTCAAAATGCTCTCAGGGTCCTTATGCAGATCTAAAAACCTATCTATCTTTTTCTTCCCCCACTTATCCGTATCTATAAAGTCAGGATTTTCAATTACTACAACCCGCTTCTTCGAAGCGAATGGAGGCATATCAACAAGACCTTTTGCATCCAAAAAACCCATATTTTTACCACTTACAGAGGCGTAGTCTAGCTCTTCCAAACCAGAGGCTATTAGTTTTTCCTTAGTAAGGTTTAACATACTCTTTATTATAAAGGTCTCGGGACCATAAAATCCGTATATGCTAGATAAATTACCCGCTATTAAATCATCATAATAATCTCTGTAAGACACCCTTTAGTTTCCTCCAAGCTCAACATTCCATCTACCATTTATATAATTAAGTCTAAGTTCTCCGTGTTTCATTGTATCATAAAATTTCATTTTTATATTATTCAATTCATCGTATAGGGGGACCTTATCTATCCTCTTGCCCCTCCCACCTGAAATCAATACCATTTCAGGTGAGGTAGCCTCTATTAAATCTGGCAAGTTTTCAGTATAACTTCCGTGGTGGGGAGCCTTTAATATATCTACATCCTCTATATCTTCCTTCAAAAGATCACGTATGCCTATAGCCTGAATATCTCCTGTAAGAAGAACCTGAGTGGATTTTAAACTTACCTTGCAAATTAATGATATATCATTCCTGCTAGCAGACACATCATCTGACCTGTAAAAATCGAGTTTCATATTTCCAAGCTTAATTGTCTTTTCCGAATCGTCAACCACCATTTTTTTTACATCAAACTCCTTGTATACGAGGTCAACTATCCCGTAGTGGTCTTGGTCTGCGTGGCTTATAATCAAAAGGTCGATACTCTTTACCCCCTCTGCCCTTAAAAGTTTTATAAGGTTTTTGTCGTTGCCAACGTCATATACTATACAGTTATCACCAGCCTTAATAAGATATGCCTCTCCATCCCTAAGATCATAAGATATGACTTCCATGTCTGAAAAATTATAAAAGTTAGACCCAAGCAAAATTACCAGCACAAGTCCAATAGAAATAATTTGCTTAGTTTTCCAACCAGAGGACTTTAGCTTGCGAGATATAAAAAATAGGACTATAAGCGAGGAAAAAATCAAGGAAAAAAATATCGGAAATTCTATCCTCAAGACGGACATCCCTCTAAGAGCAGATAAAAAATTTATATAGATATCGGAAACCAAATTTATAAGGTAGGCTGACATCTTAATAAAAGGAGAAAAACCTTCTGGAATAAGAGAAAACAAAAACATAAAGGGAAGAAATGGTAAAAACAAAATAGAGGACAAGACGATAGATATAAAGGAAAATACAGGAGGGCTTATCCCCAAAGACCCCAAAAAAAAGGAGAGGATAAAAGATGAAATAAGAGATACCAGAAGCAGTTTAGATATTTTGTTTTCAGTGTTTTTTACAATCTCTAGCCCCCCAACTAAAATTACTATGTAGGTAGATACAAAACTCAAAATAAACCCCGTTTGACCTAAGGCGGAAGGATAGGAGACTAGCCAAAACATTGTTAGCAAAAATAGGGTGTTTTCGCTATCGTGGGAACGACCTATAAAAAAAGAAATCACTCCTATAATTATGCTTACAAAGGCTCTGGTGGAACCAAAACTTCCCACAAGCACGGAATGGTATATCCCGGCTAAGACGCACGCTAGGATAATAGAGATCTTATACCTATTACCAGTAAGATATATAAAAAGAGTTCTTATACCCATAAATATAATGCTAAAGTGAAATCCAGATACTACAAAAATATGGACTATTCCATGGCTTTTAACCAGCTCTCCTAAATCAGATTTAAAATCCATACTACCCATTATAAGGGCAGAATACATCTTATAAGCTGAATCGTTTAGATACTTTGCTTTAACCCACATATACGACCTTAAAAAGCCTACAATCCGCCTCGATGGCAAATCCTTCCCCGATTCCTCAGAAACGACTAGCTTCTCACAAAAATATCCAGAAGAATACCCCCTAGAGTTTATATACTCAGGAAAATCAAATTCTCTTAGATTGTGGGTCTTATTTTCTATCAGACGTGGTTTTACAACCCTAACCCTCTCACCGACAAACCTAGCGTCTGTATTCCAAACATATAAAAGTATGGGTTTTACCATGGCACTTGAGGTATATAATTCCACCTTAGAATCGTCTAAACTATAGGCAAAACCCTCTAAAACTGTAGGATATTCTTCACGTTCTATATCTTTGTGGGGAAATATTATTAAAAATATAAATAGAGCTAAAAACGTAGATAAAAGCACTTTAGCCCTCTGATCGGCTGGCGCAAAAACCATGGAAGCAAAAAACAGAACCAGAGAATGCCAAATATCTGAAATAAGTGAGAACACGAGTATAAACGCTAAGGTATATGCTATCATAAAAAAATTTTAGCACATAAAAAATGACTAATCCTTTCTTTTAAGGAAAAACTGTGTGCAAGTTGCAGAATTGTGACCTAATTTAAAGCATGTATTAGTATGAAAAATAACCCCAAAGCTAGACCTTAGCAATACCCCAGAGAATGACCCCAAAAATCCTAAAAGCGAAATCTTAGTTACTCTTGGTTGTTCGCAAAAAAGAAACATTATAATAGGGATGAATATGTTTTCTGAAAGCATTAGCTTAAGCAAGTAGCGAGTGATCCACTGTTTAGCCGTAGATTAATCTCTTGGCATAAGATTTGCAAAA
>PDWI01001047.1_pt1 | contig 44900 bp, 36 predicted proteins | sample 1430891 | NCBI WGS metagenome assembly PDWI01 (sample SAMN01162508, study PRJNA174530) | Oral metagenome, whole genome shotgun sequencing project. | biome: Marine environment; feature: Marine mammal; material: Swab sample of the gingival sulcus; isolation source: swab sample of gingival sulcus...
GCAGCGCAATTAAATGTATCTACACGCCTTATCGTGCGGTTTATCAACACGTGCGTCGTAGACAATATATGCGGATTGCTTGCGTCTCTGTCATTTCGATTGTAGCGCGAAGCGCGGAATCGAGAAATCTCGGGTTTGATTTGGCGCAGACAAATTTCACATCGCGCAGCGCCATTGCATTGCCGATAGGCAATTTCACTGTAAAACACCTGTGTTTTTTCGGTTCCTGGCACCAAAGTATAATAGGGGGGGTTAGTGTGAATAAAAAGGTTGCTTTGCTGCTATATCCTGAATTTAGCTTTCAGGAAATAGCAAATTTAAGTGCTTTATTTAGATGGTATTACGATACTGAAACGGTTACATTTTCAAGTGGTAAGGCACCCGTAAAATCAGAAGAGGGCTTTTTGATTTTGCCCAATAAAACCGTAGATGAATTTGATATAGCGAAGCACGATTGCCTGATATTGTCTGGTTGTAGCGACCTCAGACTGCCTTTAAGAGATGAGAAAATAACTAGTTTTTTGGAATCGTTTAAGGGTGACGATGATTTTGTGATTGGCGCTATTTGTGCGGGTCCAGTATTTCTAGCAAAAGCAGGACTTTTAAAGGATAAAAAATTCATCAATTCACTGTACTTAGAGATGAATGCCAAGTTTAAGTTTGTCGACGAGAAGAACATTGTCTATCAACCCATCGTCGAAGATGGCAATATCATTACAGCTGTCGGTGCGGCGTATAGAGAATTTGCCATTGCAGTTGCACGAAAATTAGGTTACGATTGTCCCGATACTGCCTACACAGGGGTTACAGATAAATGGCAAGCCGAAGATTTTGTATTTCACTTGACGGACGATCAATTAAAAAAATTTGAAGAGGCGTTTGCCGATTTATTCTAGAATCACGTTGGTGAACAATTTCAGTGCAAGCACATTATTATTTTATAAACCCAGAATACTCGCGAACTAGCGCGAATACTCTGGAATTGAGAATGTTTAAGGCGTTGTTTTAAAACAAATCTAACATTGATAGTTACGCAGTCGACATTTTGTGCGAGCTGCAGTTTAGAAATTGCACTGTTTTATCACTTAAAACTATCGAGAATTATTTCCAAGTGCGTTCGCTTATTGGCCTCGGCGATGGCGGCTTTTAAATCCATCACGTAGTCGGTGATGATGCCGTCGACGTCGGATTTGATAAATGTATCAATCGATTCCGGCGTGTTGACCGTCCAGACCACTGCTTTTTTGCCGGCTTCGTGAATTTCTTCAATTTTGAGGGGCGTCGCCTCGCGCTCTTCCATTATTAAATAATCGCCTTTTAAATCTTTTAAATCGCCAATTGAAAAGAAGTACAGAAAACCGGTTTTAATTTGCGGATAATTGTCGTGTGTATATTCGATGATGTCGTAGTTTAAAGACAGTATGACGCATTCGTCCAGCATGTCTTTAGCCTCGATCATTTTGACGACGTCGTCGACCATCTGTTCATCGGCGCTCTTGCCCTTTAGTTCGACAAAGACGCCTATTCTGCCCTTGCAGGCGTCGAGTAATTCTTCTAAAGTGGGAACGGGTTGGGCGGGCATTTCCGGCTGGAATTCATTTTTTACTTTTAGTTTTTTGATTTCGGCCAGTGTCAGTTCCATTGGCGTTTCGCTCTTTCCGGCGACGCGCTTAAAATTGGCATCGTGATTGATGATATAGGCGCCATCGGCAGTGCGCTGTACGTCTATTTCGGTCCAACTGACATTTTCTCTTATGGCGACTTCGATACCCTGTATGGTATTTTCGGCGCCCAAATCACCACCGCCTCGGTGGGCGATCAACTCGACATCTATTTTCAGCTTAAACAATTCGTCGAAATATTTTTCCATCAGCGTCGCCGCGCCGATGTTAAAGGTTATAACCAAGACAATGATGATGGCCAGCTCAACCTTTGTCTTAATTCTAATCTTTTCATAAATGTCTTTATCAGCTAGTTCAGTCGCTCGGCCGACTAATTTTATGTTTACGTCTTTGCCTTCGGCGTTATTGTACTTGTAAAACAGTTTTGTCAATAGCGTAATCGCAATTGGTATCAGAATAAATGTAAAGAATCCGACTATTTCAAACACTGACATTAGTAGTACAATGATTGCAATATTATCGCTTATAAATAAATCGCCTATTGCCAAGTCGATAGCGAATAAGATGACGATGGCCGCAAAGCCAACGGCGGCAAAAATCAAGGTGATTTTTATTAATTTTAAAAAATAATCGACAATAAAGGTCTTCCAATACTTTTTCATGAGTAGTCTGGAGCTTCTAAATGCCTCTAGTACTGGCTTTTCGTCGAGCAGAATAAAGTGTATTGAAAATATGTAGACGATGCTGACGACGAATAAGAGCGCAAGCAGGAGCGTATAGAGTGTACTATACAGTGGATTATTAAAGATAACAGACGTAATAAAATTGGGTATTTTAAAGTCTTTAAGTGGTCCTGCGCTAATGCCGATGTTGAGCAGTGGTAGTATAATCGCAGCGTATAAGACCAGTATAATGCCGAGCGGCGAAAAAAAGAGTTTGATTGATTTAATCGCTGCCCAAAGTATATCTTTCATCTTCATATTGAGTTTATTTTCTTCCGAAAGCGCACTGATAATAATGAAGGTATTGATGTCAATGCCCAAAATTATAATCAACAACAGGACCCCAATCAGGATGACGGGAATGCCGTAGATGCTCATAAAAAAGCCCAAGTAGTCACCGCTCGATATATTGGTGCGCCCGCTGAGCGCTATAAATAGAGATGTCAGCCAGGCAAAAAATGGTAGCACGGCGATACTCAATAGTGCCTTGGTGACGAGTTGATATTTGATAAATAGCCATAGTATTCTGCCGTTTACGGCGTACTTGTTTATTTTTCTACTATCTTCCATGTTAGCTCCTTTAAGATGGTTTCTAGCGTTATTATACCAAAATCATCTGCTTATAGTACATATGCTACAATAATGACATATTCTCTGCGTTGTTGCGATTATTCTCGGCCAGATTGTAGTTTATTGGCGATAGTGCGCGTTATTGACAGTTACTTGGGGGTATAAAATGATTAAAAGCTTATGAGGAGCCTCCTATGAACAATACGATTGAGCGGCGCGTCGCCGCACTCAGGCAGTTTTACGATTCGCATCAGACACTTGACTTTAAATTTAGGTTTTTAATGCTAAAGCGCTTGGAATCGGCAATACTCAGACGTGAAGAGGGAATCTACAAGGCATTAAAACAAGATTTAAACAAATCGCGCTACGAGGCGCACTTAACAGAAGTCGGGATAGTGATAGGTGAATTGCGCCATGCGATAAAGCATTTAAAAAAGTGGATGCGTCCACAGCGAAAGGCTATAGCGCTTACGCAAATGCCGGGCACCGCCAAAGTCTATAGCGACCCCTATGGCGTAGTGTTGATTATGTCGCCCTGGAATTATCCCTTTCAGTTGGCGATAATTCCGTTAATCGGCGCCATCGCCGCCGGCAACTGCGCGGTTGTAAAGCCGTCGGCATACAGCAGTCAGACTTCTGAGATAATTGAAAAAATTATAACGGACGCCTTTAGTGGCGATTACATTACAGTCGTCAAAGGTGGGCGCGCCGAAAATCGCAATTTATTGGAGCAAAAATTTGACTATATCTTTTTCACGGGTAGTCCGGTGGTCGGCAAAGTCGTGATGAAGAGCGCCGCTGTTCATCTGACGCCAGTTACGCTGGAATTGGGTGGCAAATCGCCCTGTATCGTCGACCGTACAGCTGATATCGAAAAGACGGCTAGGCGCATATTGTTTGGTAAACTACTCAATTTGGGGCAAACTTGTGTTGCGCCCGACTATTTATTGGTACACGAAGACGTCAAAGAGCCGCTCGTCGGCAGGCTTAAAGAAATATACAAAAAAATGGTTCCCAGCGAACGCTATCGCAAGTCTGCTTTACCACATATCATCAATGAAAAGCACTACGATCGCTTAAAGGGTTATTTGACCGAAGGCGAGGTTATATTCGGCGGTGAGGTAGACGATGAATCCCGTCAGATTTCACTGACTCTAATAGAAAAAATGACAATGGACTGCGCGCTGATGCGCGAAGAAATATTTGGGCCGATTTTACCGATTATCACTTGGCGTGACCAAAAAGAGGTTATAGACTTTGTCAACGGCAGGCCTAAGCCACTGGCGCTATATTTATTTTCTAATAATCGCGCGCTGCAAAACAGCGTAGTGAAGAAGATTAGTTACGGCGGCGGTTGCATAAATGATACGCTCTTGCATATCGCGGCAGTCAATCAACCCTTTGGCGGCGTCGGCAACAGCGGCATCGGCGCCTATCACGGTCACGAAACTTTTAAGACCTTTTCGCATCAAAAAAATGTCCTTAAAAAGTGGTGGACATTCGACTTGCCTCTGCGCTACCATCCCTATCGCGATAGCGCAAAAAAATTGCCACAGTTTTTATTTAAGTAAAAAATGCAACTATTCAGCTAAGTCATTTAGACTGAGTAGTTGCATTTCGGTCGTTTAAGCGCCCAGATAAGCGGCTTTAACGCTTTCGTCGTCAAGTAATTCGTGGCCGCTACCGCTTAGGGCGATACTGCCGGTTTCCAACACGTAGGCGTAGTCGGAAATCTCCAGTGCCACTTTGGCGTTTTGTTCGATTAGCAGTATCGTAACGCCCTCTTTATTAATCTGCTTGACGATGTCGAAGATGTCTTTGACGATAAGCGGTGCCAGGCCGAGTGACGGCTCGTCCATCATCAACAGTTTGGGTTTGGACATCAATGCCCGTCCCACTGCCAACATTTGTTGTTCGCCGCCGGACATCGTACCGGCCAACTGTAGTCGGCGCTCTTCCAAGCGTGGAAACAGTTCAAATACCCAATCGATATCGCGGTTAATCGCCGCTTTATCCTTGCGCAGATAGGCACCCAGTATCAAGTTTTCTCTAACTGTCAAGTTTGGAAAAATGCGGCGTCCTTCGGGAGAGAGCACAATGCCGGATTCGACGATTGACTTTGTCGGCATTTTGGTAACGTCTTTGCCATTGTATAATATCGAACCCTCGGCGGCGTTTTCTAAACTCATAATCGCCCTCAGCGTGGTGCTCTTGCCTGCGCCGTTGGCGCCGATTAAGCTGACGATTTTACCTTGTTCAACGTGCATTGAAATGCCGCGCAGGGCGTGAATGCCGCCGTAGTAAACGTGTAAGTTTTCGATTTTTAACATTAGTCCACCCCCAGATAAGCTTCGATTACTTTGGGATCGTTTTGAATTTCTTCAGGATTGCCCTTGGCGATCGTAACGCCGTAGTCGAGCACATAGATTTTTTCGCAAATGCCCATGACGACCTGCATATGGTGTTCGATCATCAGAATCGACAAATCGAAGTCGTCGCGAATTTGGTGAATGAAGTCCATCAGTTCGTGCGATTCTTGTGGGTTCATGCCGGCAGCCGGCTCGTCTAATAACAAAAGTTTTGGGTCAGTGGCCAAAGCTCTGGCAATTTCCAATTTGCGCTGTTTACCGTAGGGCAGGTTGCTCGATTTTTCATCTACCAAGTCGTCTAGGCCAACTGCCTTCAACAGGTTGTGCGACTTTTCGAGCATTTGTTTTTCCTCTTTGCGATAGCGCGGCAGCGTCAGTACTGCATCGATTAAAGATGATTTTAATCTGAGGTGGTTGGCGATTAGGACGTTGTCCAAAACAGTTAAGTCCTTAAACAGTCTGATGTTTTGAAAGGTGCGGGCGATGCCGCGCTTGGTGATGTTGTGCGACTTGACGCCCTTAATCGATTTGCCTTCAAACAAGATGTCGCCAAACGTCGGCGTATAGACGCCTGTAATCATATTAAAGGCCGTCGTCTTACCGGCGCCGTTAGGGCCGATTAAACCGACGATTTCGTTTTTATTGACGTCGAGTGATAGTTCGGAAACTGCCGTCAGGCCGCCGAATTGCATGGTGATTTTATCAGTCGATAAGACAGACATTAGGCACCTCCCTTAAGTTTTTTGCCGAAGCGCTTTGGAAAGTCGTATAGCTTTTGCCAGCTAAATTCTTCGCGTCCCATCAATCCCTTCGGATAGAACAGTATGACTGCCATCAAGAGCGCGGCGAATACGACCATGCGCATACCGGGAACGGATGGAATTTGCAAACTGCCGATTTTAATGGCTTCGTCCAAAAAGCGCATTTGTTCGAGTGCAACAGTGACGATGACCGCCGATAAAACTGAACCGGTAATACTGCCGATACCACCCAATACGACGATTAATAGAATGTTAAAGGTCATGATAAAGCGGAACATCAAGGGGTCGATGGTGCCGATTAAGTGGGCCAACAAGCCGCCGCCGATCCCGGCGAAAAAGGAACCGATGATAAAGGCCATCATCTTGTGCTTAAACAGGTTGATACCCATCGACTCGGCGGCGATTTCGTCCTCGCGAATCGCCTTGAGGGCGCGACCGTAACTGCTGTTGATAAACATAATCATAAAGATGATGACGACAATTGCAGTAATCCAGCTCCACCAGACATTGGTAAAGCGGGTGATGTTTTTTAGTCCGAGTGAACCGTTGGTCAAGCTTTGGCTAGCGGTGAAGACGACGCGTACGATTTCGCCAAAGCCCAGTGTGGCAATTGCCAAATAGTCGTCTTTTAAGCGCAGGATTGGCGCGCCGATCAGCCATGCGACTAATGCGGCGACACATCCGCCGATGATTAGAGCAACCGGGAAGGGCAGTGCGACATTCTCTAAAAATGGCACGATTGGCACTAGGAAAAAGTTTTGCTGTTTGACCATTGGCGGCAGCGTCAATAGCACCGAAGTATAGGCGCCAATGGCCATAAAGCCGGCGTGGCCAAGTGAAAACAGTCCGGTAAAACCGTTGATTAAATTCATGCTGAGCGCCAGCGTAATATATATGCCGGCCAGATTTAAGATGCGCAGTTGATAGTTGTCAAATGTCTTGTTAAAAATGAACAATATGACAAGTGTGACGCCAATTAAGCCCAAGGTCATGAGTAAATTTTTATTCTTTTTCATATTACACCTTCTCTGTCAAATTCTTACCCATGATGCCGGTCGGTTTTACTAATAAAATAATAATCAATAAAATAAATGCAAAGGCATCGCGATAGGCCGATAGCGCCGGGAACAAAGCGACCAGCAAGATCTCCAGCAAGCCGAGTAGAAAACCGCCGATGACGGCCCCTTTGATGTCGCCGATGCCGCCGATGACGGCTGCAATAAAGCACTTTAGTCCGGGGATCAGCCCCATAACCGGCAGTAGCTGAGGGTATTTAAAGCCCCACATAATGCCGCCAAAGCAGGCGAGTGCCGAACCGATGGCAAAGGTAATAGATATGATTGTGTTGACGTTGATGCCCATCAGGCGCGCCGCCTCGTAGTCCTTGGACACGGCGCGCATTGCCATACCCGTTTTGGTGTGATTGACAATATAGAGCAGAATCGCCAATAAAATTATGGTGACGACGGGAATGACAAAGGTAACTGAGACGATTGATATGTCGCCAATCTTTATAATTCTGCTAAATAAATCGGGAACTGGAAATGCCTTAGGACGGCCACCGAAGACCACTATGCCGAGGTTTTGAATAAAAAACGATGCGCCGATTGCCGAAATCATAACCGAAATTCTGGGCTGGTTGCGCAGTGGCGCGTAGGCCAGTTTTTCGACGATCATGCCAAAGGCCATCGTGATGACTATAGCCAGTAGGGTTGCAAAATACCAGGGTAGCATCAGGTAAGATGACGACATTAAATAAAACGCCACATAGGTGCCGACCATAAATATTTCGCCGTGTGCAAAGTTGATTAGGCGAAGAATACCGTAGACCATGGTGTAACCGATGGCGAGTAAAGCAAAGACACTGCCAAGCGAGATGCCGTTGGCGAGGTGCTGCAAGAATGTGCTAAAACTCATTGTTGCCATTTATAACTCCTATTCTCTAGCCAATATGCGTCGAATAGTCGAATATGGGTACGCAATACGGGCTATAACGCAGAAATGATGTGACATGACCACATCATTTCTGAAACTAAACTATTTGTAACTGTCCAGTCAAGGCTGTCATTTCTTTTAATTGAACAGTTATAATTATTTAATGTGATTATTTAATCGGTTCGATAATCGTCTTGTAGACGAATTTGCCATCTTCGACAGTCTTGAGGATGGCGCTCTTAACGGCGTCGCCGTTTGCGTCTAAGCTGATCATGCCGGCAGCGCCTGGATAATCTGCAGTTTTAGCTAAAGCGTCTCTGATGGCAACGGGGTCAGCTGAACCGGCGCGCTCGATGGCGTCCAAGATGACCAGATAAGCGTCAAATGAAAGCGCTGTAACTGCAGCCGGCTCTTTGCCGTATTCTGCGCGGTATTTCTCTAAAAATTCTTTAGACGTGTCCGTAATTGGAACTTCTGAGGCGAAGAATGTAGAGAACGTCGCATCGTTTACTGCGTCGCCGCCAATTTCTAAGAATTCAGGCGTCTCCCAGGTGTCGCCGCCGATAAATTTAATATCGATGCCTTGCTCTTTAGCCTGCTTAATTAAGAGTGCCGATTCAGAATAGTTACCCGGTGCAAAGATGATGTCCGGCTTTTCAGCGGCAACTGTCTGCAGTTGAGCTGTGAAGTCTTGGTCACCCGTATTGTAGTTTGCCACGGCTACGATGGCGTTTTCGTCACCTGTCAACTTTTTGAATTCGTCAGTAAAGAACTTTGCCAAACCGACAGAATAGTCGTTGGAAATTTCTTGGATGATGGCAGCCTTTTTAGCGCCCTCTTTATTGAATGCATAATTGGCCATGACGACGCCTTGGAACGAGTCGATAAAGCAAACCCTAAAGTAGTAGTCGTTGCCAATCGTGACGAGCGGGTTCGTACAAGAGGCGCCGACAGCCGGTACTTTACCGTCCATTACAATTGGGCCGGCGGCCATTGAGAACGACGATCCCCAAGAGCCGATGATGGCGTTGACTTTTTCTTTGTCGACCAGTCGCGTGGCGGCATTGGCTGCTTCAACTTTGTCCGACTTGTTGTCGACGACGACCAATTCGACTTTTTTGCCCAAAACTTCCGGGTAGAGTTTGTTGGCCAATTTGACGCCCTCAACTTCCATTGCACCGCCCGCCGCATTGGCGCCGGTCATCGGCTCAAATACGCCAATTTTAATCACGTCGCCGCCGCTATTGGCGTCAGATGATTCGGAAGGTGAACAGCCAATAAGAGAAAAAATAATTACTAAAATAAGTGCCCAAACAAGTTTCTTTTTCATGATTGCCTCCTAATTTTCGGATTGAATCATCCGTTCAATCGCTCTCTATATGGTATTCTATAATTGTATTGTTAATATGTAATATAGTCAATAATATAAATAAAATTATATCGCTTTTTTCGGAGTTCTACTTTACTATTCAAGTAAATTTCTATAAAATTAGCACAGACTGTAGATAAATGCCCAAACTTTGTTGCTGCGCAAACTGTCGACTCAGTACTTTTGCTACGCAAAAGCTACTCCCTGCGGTCGTAGCCGGACTTCTTTCCGATACCGCTTCACGTATCTCTTTATACGCTGCAGCCCGCCATTTTGCTTGCGCCTCGAACTAGAACATTTTCTACAGCCTGGAGATTATCGATAAAAGTATGTGAGGGACGAGGAGGGTTGAATGAAAATAGTAATATTAGATGCATATACCGCCAATCCGGGCGATTTGTCTTGGCAAAAGCTTTCCGATTTAGCTGAACTCGTAGTCTATGAGCGCAGCGAAAAGCAAGAGGCTGCGTCGCGCGTCGGCGACGCTGACATCGTCTTGACTAACAAGGTGGCAATCGATCGCGAAGTCATCGCGCACTGTCCCAATTTAAAGTATGTAGGCGTCTTGGCAACCGGTTACAATATTGTCGATTTAACGGCGGCGCGCGAGCGCGGCATAGTCGTAACAAATGTGCCCGATTACAGTTCTGATTCAGTTGCCGAAATGGTCTTTGCCTATTTGCTTAAACGCTATCACGAGGTTGCGCTGCACGGCGATTCCGTCAAAGCTGGCGACTGGACGAATTGTCCGGATTTTTGCTATTGGAAAACGCCGCTCTTTGAATTGGCGGATAAAACGCTTGGCGTCGTCGGCTACGGTCAAATTGCCAAGCGCGTCATCGAAATCGCCAAGGCCTTTAAAATGAATGTAATCGTCTATCACCATCGAACGACAGCCGGCACAAAGGGCGAGGGCATAACATTTGTTTCGCTCGATCAACTGTATGGCATGGCCGATATTATCAGTTTACACGTGCCTCTGTTTGATGCGACAAAGGAGATGATTGGTGCGGCGAGCATCGCCAAAATGAAAGATGGCGTCGTACTGATCAACACGGCGCGCGGTGGATTGCTCGACGAAAAAGCCGTTGCCGAGGCGTTAAATAGTGGCAAAATTGCTTACTTGGCGGCAGATGTCGTCACTAAAGAGCCGATTCCGGCCGACCATCCGTTTTTGTCGACGCCGAACACTTTAATTACACCGCATATTGCTTGGGCGCCGCGCGAGGCGCGCACCAGATTAATTGACGTCGCCGCGCGCAACATTGTAGCATTTATAGAAGGCGCGCCGATCAACCGCGTAGATTAGGAGGATAAATTGGAATTAACACTTAAAGAGATGCAAATACTGGCAGATTATGTCGAGGGTAACGATTATAGTCTATTTGGCGATTTGCCAAAGATAAAGGGCGAGGGGTCGATTGAGAGCTTGCAGAACAAGGGCGTTTTGCAAGGTAATCAATTGACAAAGGGCGCTAAAGTACTGTTTGAAACGCTGGCAAACCCGGAAATCGTCGCCAAATTTCGCTTAAATCAGTTGGAAGTCAATATGCGCAAGCGCGCTTACAAGCGCAATGCGCAGAGCGTATTGGTCGAGTTTCACAGAGAAATAGTCATTTTGTCACCGTTTGACACCGAAGTCGAGTCGGTGCGCCTCGAAATTGCCAATCATACTGGCGTGTCGTTTCAAAAACACAGTCAGTTAAAGCAGGTCTTGAGCGGCGATGAACTGTTGACCTTGATGGGGTTGGCAGATTGGCTGAGGCGCGTGGCGCTCTCCGAACTGATCAATCAAGCGGCGCCCAAAAAACTGGAAATAAAAGATTTAGAGGCCTTTATGGAACAGCCGCTCAAACTGGGGCTGTTGGCGCAGACGATAGATATGACGCACCTAAAGACGCCGCGCGGCGCGGCCTTACAAAGAGCGCTTTTCGGTTTGCTCGAAAAGCGCTTGGTCGAGGCTTATCAGCCGCAAATTGTAATTGACAAGTCGACGATTCTATTGGCGATTAACTTTTTAGTGCCCAATATGACGACGTCCCTGGAACTCTACGACTTAACTGATTCAAGCCGCGTGCTCACGGCGCGCGAGATGATTTTACAGGCCTCGCCGAAAGATGCGCTCAGCTACAGTGCGTCGTCCGCCGGCTTTGCCGTCGAGAGCTTAACCGGCGGACAGGTGACCGAAAAGATATTGGCCTACTTGAGTTGTCCGTCGCTGAACGCCAAGGCGCAGAATTAAAGCGAGCTACTCGACCATTGTATACTTTAATCTTATCGATTTAAAGGTGTAGATCAACCACGGGGTGGGAGAAATAATTTGCGATAATAAATAGCTTAAACCGAGTTTCTGCGATGCCGAATAATAGTGGACTATTGCCAAAATAATGCCGCTAATTTGCATGATTTTTAACAGTGTGATGGCGGCTTTTTTGCGTTTAATAAACAGCACGAGCGTTGCAGTACTCATAAGATAAAAACGCCCCGAATAGGGGCGTTCGTGTTTCGTGCGCTCTCAAAAATTTGAGCTTTATTCTTCTGTTTCCTCAGCGGCCGCAACTGCGACGCCCTCTTCGGTTTCTTCTTCTTCAGTGCTCTCTTCGAGGTGTAATTGGGCTTCCATTAAGGTGGCGAGTGTCGTCTCCGGATCGTCGGTAAATGCCAAGCCCGGATAGTCCTCTGCTTTGAGGTCGCCTACTGTCAACACGTCGCCTACGCTCATGCCGCTGACGTCCACGGTGATGTAGTCGATTAAGTTTTTCGGCAGGGCCTCGATATTGAGTTCGTGCGCAACTTTAGAGAGGACTAAATTCTTAGTGAATTTATCTTCGCCTTCAAAATTGACGGGTAGGGCGATTTTAATTGCTTGACCGGCGCTGAGGTGCTGCATTTCGATGTGTAATATATTGCGTTTGACGACATCGCGCTGTAAATTTTTAATGATGGCCATTTCCTCTTGACCATCAATTTCAAGCGTCAACTTTGCGCCACTGCCGTGCGCCGTTACAAATTTAGTGATTTCGCCCTCGTCTAATGCTATATTTTTACTTCCGTATTCCGCGCCGTATACGACAGCGGGCACTAATTTTTGACTTCTTATTTTTTTGGTTGAAGCGGAGCCGACCGCTTCTCTTACTACTGCTTTAATAACATTGTTTGACATGATTACCTCCGGTTTATTAATGTTGTCAAGACAACCCACAGCGCCTTGCCCTGTGATTATATAGAATATACGCACTCTTTAATTTATCAGAGAATAGCGCTATAGTCAACACATTTGCCGTAAAAATGACTATAATTTATGTTCCGCACCATTTGGCCCAATGATATTATTGGCAATTAAGTTTTGGTAGGTCATTGGCTTGTGGAAATAGTAGCCCTGAATGTTGAAACAATTACGCGATGTCAAGAAGTTCAATTGTTCGGGCGTTTCGACACCTTCGGCCAAAACGTTTAAATTGAGGCGTTTGCCGAGCTGTAGCATGATTTCCAATATCGTTTCATCTCTTTCGCTTTTGCCGATGCCCTCAATAAAGGCCATATCGAGTTTAATGCGATTAATTGGCAAAGTTTTTAAATAATTTAGCGACGAATACTCTATGCCAAAGTCGTCGACTGAAATTTTGACGCCTAGATTTACAAAGCGATTAATTAACGAAGTCGCAAATGTGGCCTGCGATACCAACACACTTTCCGTCAGTTCTAGTTCAATCAATTGCGGATCGACATCGTTTTCAATTAGCGCGTCGTTCAGTGTTTGGTATAGGAATTCGTCGGCCAGTTGTATGGCCGAAATGTTGATTGCCATCGTCAGCGCCAAATTATAAGTCTTGTTTAGCTTGCTGATATCCTGAATTGCTTGACCGATGACAAATTGTCCAATTTCGATAATTTGCTTAGACTGTTCGGCGATTTTAATGAAGGCGTTGGGCGATACCAAAGTGTCGCCGTCCTGCCATCTGATCAGCGCCTCTAGTCCAGTAATGCGGTAACCGCGTTCGGTCATTACGACTTGCGGTTGATAGTGTAGTACAAATTCTTTTTTGACAATGGCGCGCTTCAACTTATTGATCGTGCGGAAACGTTGTTCCAGTTCAATTTGATATTCGGTTTTGAATATCATAAATTTATTTTCGCCCATCTTTTTGGCCTCGCGGCAGGCGATTTCTGCCAGATTGATAAGTCTTTCGGCGGAGTCGCTATGCGTCGGGAAAAATGCAATACCGGCCGAAAAACTGGTCGTCAACGTCAGGTTGTCGTAGAGCTGCGGTAAGCTGAGCACGTTAAACAGCTCTATCAGCTTATCTGATATTTTCTGTAGGCTGCCGTAGTTGGTGAAGAAAATCGCAAATTCATCGCTGCTCAGTCGCGCCAGTAAGATGTCATCTTCAAAGTAATTGCGCAGTACATCGGCTGTGCGAATCAGGATTTCGTCACCAAAGTCGCGTCCTAAATTGTCGTTTAGCGTCTTAAAGTCGTTGATGTCTAAGAACACCAGAGCATGCGATTGCGTCAAGTTCGTCTTCATAAAGATTTCTTCAATGGAATCGATAAACTTTCGCCTGTTGTCCAGTCCGGTTAAACTGTCTTTAAAAGCCAGTTCTTTTATTTTGTCTTCCATGCTCTTGCGGCGTATCAGTTCCTTGCGCAATTGGTTGTTATAGGTATTTAAAATATCAGTTTTATGAATTAAATCGTAGGTGCGCAGATTAACTTCTTCCTCAAGGTTTTCATAGGCGGATCTCAATTTGTTTTTACTTTCGATTAACGCCGTATTATCCGTAAAGGTATAGAAGTAACCGTAGAGTTGGTCTTTGTCGTCGTTTAATATGTTCTCGTTGTAGATATAGTAATTGAAACTACCATCGCGTAGCGAGGTTATCTTGAGCTGCTTGTTTTCGGTGTCGGTCGAAATTGTGTAATCGCCGGTGGTGTATTTTGGGTTTTCAAAGATTTCATCGATCGTTTCAATTTTGCGGTCATTATTGAGCCCGAATAGAAGATTGGCATTCTTGTTGGCGAACACGATTACTTTAAATGGGTCGGTCAAAATCGTCGACGCACTGATGGAATCCAGTATACAGTGAATGACTTTTGGCGAATCGATGCGATAATAGTCAAATTTGTAGAGCGCGTAACTGTTGGCTAGTATTATGCTCAAAGAGGCCAGTGAATTTGAAGACGGCGCGACGTGTAATGAGTTGAACGGCGTGGCAAATTCGACAAATGCACTGATCAAAGAGGCCACGATTATACCGATAAAAACGATGATGTACGATGTCAAATTGCGCTTGTCTTTTATGTGTGTCAGCGTATGATAGGTGTTATAGAGCATGACGAGTGTATACGTGGCGGCAAACACAAAGTAGTACTGCTGAGCGAGCTTATAGTCGGCCTTTATTAAAAACAAGCAATTTGAGTTGCTAAATATAATGTCGTTGACATTAACTGGGAAGACGAAGACAATTGCGCCTAAATACACTAAGGCTATCATGTAGAGGACAATTGCAATCAATTTGTCATTGCGTTCAATCATCGTAATAGAACGCGATAGAATTATGTAAAAATAAATGATTGTGGGAAATGACAAAATGTCAAAGGCGGCACTCAAATTCCTCAACAACGGGATGTATTCAATGCTTGAAGTGGTGTACATTAGCGTTAAACTAACGCTCCAGCCGGCTATGCAGAGCATGATTGCCAAGAAAATTTGCTTACTGCGGTGTAAAGACCTCGCGACGAATAGCGGAAAAGTGACCCCGATTAATACAATCGGGGAAAGTATACTCAATATTAACATTGTATTGAAACCTGTAATGGTCATATTTTACTCTCATCTACGTTTTAATAATCGCATATCTGCAACAGAGAGTGTCGACAAAGTCGACAATCTCCAGGCTGTAGAAAATGTTCTAGTTCGAGGCGCAAGCAAAATGGCGGGCTGCAGCGTATAAAGACATACGTAAAGGTCGACATTTTGCACAGCAACAAAGAAATAGGGCATTTGTCTACAGTCTGAATCGCATATCTGCGACATTTGCTTATGGTTAAGTTTAACCGATTTATTATTTCCAGTCAATAGGCATTGGCTGCACGTTGCCGTGATTCTACAGTTTTCGGCAGATTTGTCCTAAAGCATTACAATAGATGCGTTAAAATTGACAAAAATTATGTTTTTTTGGATTAAAAGCGTATAAAAGGCTTAAGATATTTCGACAATATAACGATAATAATAATGACGCGCATTGCGCGACTTAATTGATTTTCTTCGTTGTATAACGCCCGTTATAACCAATAGTAATTAGTCTTTTAAAAGTGTTTCAGATTGGACGAAATGAATAATAAAATTAGTTTGACAAAGAAAATAATAGCAGTTTTGTATCTCTTCATGGTATTTTTGTTGATGACTGTCGACAAGTCGGCGTACAGTTTTTTAATCTTATTAATTATTTCGGTTTTTTATTTATTTCATCGCATTAAAGATAGCTTACTAAAAGAAAAAATGCTATTGTTATTTTTGATTAGCCGGTTAATACTTTTGTTGTACGACTTGGCCTGTATACACCTCGCCGATTATCTGCGCGCTTTTCTCAATTGTGATTACGTATCATTTATCGTTCACTTGTCAGTTAGCTTGTTCACCGTGTTGTCGCTCTTTGTCTACTTTTACTATTTGACTAAACACTGGAACAAATTTAGATTGATATTGGACATATCTTATTATCTCTTTGTCGTCGGCTATTTGTTAAACGCCTTCGTATTCAGTTCGGTTGTACAAGACTATCAGCACCTCTTATTGACGTTTAGCATATTTTTTATCTCGCTTAATGACGCCTTTTTGGCCGTTATGATTTTCATCGTCGTCTGCAACGACAGAAGGGTTAAATCTTCCTTTTTGAGTTTCATGTTTATATCGGCCTATATTTCGACTTTGATAGCAGATGTCATCTTTATACTCGATTACTATTATCAGTTTTCCGGACAGTTGGAACTGTTTGGCGACATTTTTCTGGGCATGTCTTTGGTTGGCATGGTCTATGCAGTCGATGTTCTAAAAGAGGCAAATATCAAACGTCTATTAATTGAAAAAACGGCCAAGAAATCGCTGGGCAGTCGCGCAATTTGGTACGTCTTGTTAATGCCAATTGCATTGATTTTGTTGGATATGAAGGATTTTGTACAGACGTCGATATTTTTGATTATTACGCTGAGTTACTTTTCGATTAATCGCGTACATCGCCAAATGATGATAAGGGACCAATTGTTGGCGAGTGAAAACCGGGTGACTAAAAAAGCGGTTGAAATAGTTGAGGCCAAAGCGGAGGCGCTGTTGACGGCAAATGACGAACTCTATCAAGAGGTGCACAAAGATCACTTGACGGGGCTCAAGAACAGACTCTTCTTTTTTGATTATGTGGCCGAATTGATGAAGCGCCCTGACTCTTCTTTTTCTATTCTCTATATCGATTTAGATCACTTTAAAGAAGTCAATGATTTACACGGTCACCAAGTCGGCGATGAAGTGTTGACTGAAGTTTCCAAGCGAATTTTATACTGTGGTACGACGGAACTGGTCGTGTCGCGCATCGGTGGTGACGAATTCGTCGTAGTCTATCCGCACACGGATAGAGAGCGTTTGCTCGACGTGTCGCGTTGTATTGGCGAACAAATTGCGCAGCCGTTAAGTGTGCGCGGTTTGAATTTTAACATCGGTTCGAGCATAGGCATTGCTCGCTATCCGCTAGACGCTATTAACGTCGACGAATTATTGAATCGCGCCGACGTCGCTATGTATCACGCCAAGAGAGCCGATTGTACAGAAAAGATATCTGTTTATACTAGACAAATGCTGGAAGTGCTGGAAGAAAAAAATCGCATTGAGTTGTTGTTGAGCAGCTTGGATGTAAAACGGGATTTAAGACTTAGCTTTAAGCCGCTCTACAGCGCTAGAGAGGGGGTGCTTTACGCCTGTGACGCGTCCTTTTATTGGGATTGCGCGGCGACTTTGACTTGTGATGTAGAGCAATCCGAAGTGTTTGCGCTAGCCGATGTAGAATTATTGCGCGAATTGATGATGTGGTTGATTCAAAGCGTTGTAGATCAATCCGTTAAATGGCGCGAAATAGGATTGACAGATGTGAAATTTATCGTCGATTTGCCGCTGTGCTTGCTGATGGAAGATGAATTCTTTATCAATTTGAACACACATATAAAGCGCGGTAATTTCGATACCAACCGTCTGCTGCTTAGAATCAGCGGCCGTTCGGCAAATGCCATAGTCACTTACAAGAGCACCGCGCTGAACGCGATTCGAAAATGCGGTTTCGATCTCGTGCTGGACGATTTTGGCGGTGGTCATTTGTCGATAAGGGAAGTGAAAGACTTTAACGTCAAGGTGATTAACATCTGTCAACCGTTAATCGATGCAATTGACGACGACGCGATTAGAAAATTGGTCAAATCGATAATTTTGATGGCGCACAGTTTAAACATGTCGGTAATCGCCAAAGGCGTTACCAACGTGACTCAATTAGAAGTGTTGCGCGCGTTGTCCTGTGACTACTTGGAAGTCGATGTTGGCGAGCAGTGGTTGACTGCTGAAATGTTTGAAGAGCAATGCCTGTACGCGTCTACAAGAGGGGTTTTATGAGGCGGTTTTGGCTTTATACGGGAATTGTAAGCAGCTTTGCGCTGTTTATGTTTTTTATAATTTTTAATTACAATAGCGGCGTGATCAGTTATTATTTACTGTTCATCACTTTGGCCTGCATAGTGTTTGTGCGGAGTCAGTTGGACGAACGCCACTACTATTACGACGTCAATCGGCTACTATATGAGCTGTTGTTGTTGTACGCGGCAATAAACGGCGTGATTGCGCTGAGCGGCTGGCCGGCAATTGTACAGCGTGCCGACGATTTGGCGTTTTTGATCATATACGCCCTGCAGGGCATTATCTTTATCATGGCCTTATTTAAACTCTACACAAAAGTATGCGGAGAAGGCTTAAACAAGGGACTGTTTTTTGATTTTACATTTCAAACAATATTTTTTGGAGCGATACCGGCGACGATTATCTATCACTTTTACGGCGAATTTTGGTCGATGGCGCGCATTTTGGGCGCCGTTGCATTCACCACTATTGTGATAGCGATCTTTGTTCAATTGTTGGCATTGTTCACTTTAAACAGCGGTTTTGTAAAATATCACTTTAGCGCCTATCTGTTATGTGGCGTGGTTTACAGTTGTTCGCTGATGGCCTTTTTCTTGTACTTAGTTGAGCGAGCTGACATGGTCGTCTTTCAATTTCTTCATTTAATTAGTTTATTGTTCATCGCATTGACGGTTGTGTTGTATAACTACATTAGTTACAATAACGCTGTATATAGCGAAAATGACTATAGTGTGGGTGATTTTAGAAGTGTAAATTTCACTTGGGTTGTCGTCATTTTTTTAATAGGTGCTTATATAGCAAAGGTGATTTATTTACATCAGATGGTCATATTTTTAATGGTGATTACGGTTTATCAATACGCTGGCTACGCGCTGCAAGATCACTTGCAAAAGAAGATGATGCGCGCCCATGAAGAAAGCGTGCAAAGTCGCATTGAACGAGCCGCCGATAGGCGCATACGAAAACTCGCCGCAGTCAACGACAACTTGAAAAGACATATACAATACGATGCCTTGACGGGTTTGTTAAACAGGCGTTACTTCATGCGGTTAATCGAAACAAAAATAGCGGCTGAAATCCCTTTTACGCTACTCTATATCGATTTGAACCGCTTTAAAGAAGTCAATGACATTCACGGTCACGCCGTCGGTGACGAAGTTTTGATTACATTATCCAATCGCTTTAAAATGCTAAAATTGAAAAATGCAGTTATAGCGCGTTTGGGCGGCGATGAATTTGGCGCCCTAATAGAAACGGTCGATCGCGAAATCCCCGACGTCTTTTGCGCTCGCATTACCGAATTGATAAACGCGCCGATTAGAGTCAACAAATTAGTCGTCACTATGGGGGTCAGCATTGGCGTAACGCGCTATCCGAACGACGCGGCGGACAGTCGGCAACTGCTTAAAAATGCCGATATGGCGATGTATCGCGCCAAGGGGTTGCAAACCGCTAATCGCTCGATATACTATTCCGACAATTTGTTGGTCAACGCGCACAGGCAAAATGAGATTGATGCAATATTGAAAAATATCGATATCGATAAAGCTTTAGAAGTGCTCTATAAGCCAATTATTAACTTGTCCAATTCTGAAATAATCGGTTTGCAGGTGCGCATAAAGTGGCACCATGAAAAATTAGGTGAGATATCGCCGCTTGAGTTCGTCCCGATCGCCGAAAAAAATGGAACGATACACGAAATTAGCGATTGGTTTTTTATCAATGTCGCCAGTCAAACAAAGATTTGGAGTCAGCTGTTTAATAAAGATTTAAGAGTGCACATAGTGATATCGCGCGCTATTCTCGATCGCGCCCAGTTTATTTCGTCTTTCAATCGCGTCGTCAATCAGTTGGAGCTCGACGCTTCTCTAATCACTTGCGAGTTGATATCGAATCAAATGACAAAGGCGTCCGATTATTCCGTAAAAGTTGTTCAGGAATTGCACGATAGAGGGGTTTCAATTGCTTTAAACGGCTTTGGCGAGTTTAGAGTGGCCGTTGACAACTTGGAAAGATTTGATGTCGATTACATAAAAATAGGCAGTAGAACAATCGCTGCCATTGTCGACGATGAGGACAGTTTGGCAATTGCTTTGGCGATTACTAAATTGGCCGAGGGGATGGACATTTCGGCAATCGCCGAAGGTGTTTATAGCGATGCTCAGATAGAAGTGCTTCGATCGTTTCAATCAGCTAACTTGACGGAATACGTCTACGGCGATTTTATGAGTCCGACTGAATTTGAAGAAAGCTATTTATACTAATTTACATAAGCACGCGGGGCGCAGCAACAAAGAAATCGACCGTTTTCATCAGTCTGGAGCGTAAAAGTATTTACCAAAGCGTAGACGAAGTCGACGATTTGCAGGCTGTTGAAAACGATTGAGTTCGCGGCGCAAGCATCGCATCGGAGCGCAGTGTATTGACATACATAAGCGTCGGTGCGGGGCGCAGCAACAAAGAAATCGACCGCTTTCATCAGTCTGGAGCGTAAAAGTCGCGCTCGAACAGCCCCCGAATAACTTCCATATCTTTTGAATAGGCGACGGCCAGCATTAGTTTAATGCGCGCTTTTTGACCGTTTAGATTCGATCCCAAAACGGCGCCCAGTTCGCGCAAGTGTTTGCCGCCCCCCTCGTAACCATAACTGTCGAGCACTCTTCCCGACGGGCAGCGCGATACGATCACGACGGGTAGCTGGTTGGCGATTGCGCGCTTAATTGCCGGAATCATTCCGGGCGGCACATTGCCGCGCCCCATCGCCTCGATGACAAAGCCTTCGGCGCCGTTGTCGATCAAATAATCTATAATCTTACCATCCGTTCCCAGAGCAGTTTTAATCAAGTGAATATTATTGGACAGCGAATCCACTTCTATATGGTGGTGTTTATATATATTGCGGTAGTAGATGACCTGATTGTTGTCGACGATGCCGAGCGGGCCGAATTCAATACTCTTAAAAGTGTTGAGCGACATGGTATGCGTCTTGGTCGTTTCCAGCGCAGTGTTGATATCGTTGTTCATGACGATCAAAACGCCCTTGTTGCGCGACGTTTCATCCGCTGCCGTACAAATGGCGGCAGCCAAGTTGGCCGGGCCGTCATAGCCTAGTTCTGAGGCGTTGCGCATTGCGGCGACAAAGACGATTGGTTTGGCGGTTTTAAGGGACAGGTCTAAGTAATAGGCCGTTTCTTCCAGCGAGTCCGTTCCGTGTGTTATGACGACGCCGTCGATATCGTTTCGTTGCAGCAGCTTTAATACGGTAGCGCGCAGCTCGACGAGCTGTTCGATTGTGATATGTGGGCTGGGCAGCTCTGAAAAATTGATGGTTTCAATATCGGCCAGTTTATCGACGTTGATTACCATGGCCATCAGTTCTTCTGACGACATGGCCGGGATGGCGGCGGCGATGCGCGGGTCGATTTTCATGGAAATGGTGCCGCCGGTAAAAATAATGGCGATTTTCTTTTGCATGGCTTGCTCCTCGTGCGTTTTTTTACTTTCCACTGTCGATTATACCACATTTTTATTTATCTTTTCAATTTGCCGATTGATGATGTATAATAGAATTGTTCAGCGCCTTTGCGATTTCAACTGAAACTGAGAAATCTCGGGTTTAAAACGAGGAGATTAAAATGATATATTTAGATAATGCGGCGACTACGGCGGCCTTTCCGGAGGTTGCGCAGGTCGTTCAAAAATACATGTGCAGTGAATACGGCAACCCGTCGTCGCTGCATCAAATGGGCGTCGCTGCCGAATTGACGTTGCGCAAGAGCAAAAAGATAATTGGCAAAATACTTCGCTGCGACGGCGCGGAGATCGTCTTTACATCGGGCGGAACAGAGAGCAATAACGCGGCGATTTTGAGCTCGCGGTACATCCAGTCGTCTAGACCGCTCCACTTTATTACGTCTATAGCAGAACATTCATCCGTTTTGCGCTGCTTTGAGCAGCTCGAAAAGTACGGTCACGCGGTCAGTTATTTGCCCTTTGATTATCGCAGTGGCGTCAATCCGGCGGAAGTCGTCGCCGCACTGCGCCCCAATACGGCGCTTGTCAGTATTATGATGGTCAATAATGAATTGGGCACTATTAATCCAATTGCCGATATTGCCAAGGCTTTGCGAGAAAGTGGCTACGATGGACTGCTGCACAGCGATGCGACGCAAGCTGTCGGCAAGTTAGACGTCGACGTGGCCCGACTGGGCGTCGATTTATTGACTGCATCGGCGCATAAGTTTCACGGGCCCAAAGGTGTAGGTTTACTGGTTGACAGGACGGCCGGTAAGTATAAACCGTTTATCATTGGCGGCGGTCAACAAGCCAATCGGCGTTCCGGCACAGAAAACGTTCCGGGTATTGCCGGCATGGCGCAGGCGCTCAATATGGCGGAGCAAAGACGGCCGACGTCCGCTTTGCAGATGCGCTATCTGCGCGAACGCTTAGCTGAGTTGGCGACGACAATTGGCGATTGCCGAGTCGTGTTGCTGAGTGCTGCTGAAGCGGGGGCGCCACATATAAATGCCTTGGCGGTTAAGGGCGTTAAGTCCGAAGTGATGCTACATGCCTTAGAGACAAACGGCGTAATTGTGTCGTCTGGCTCGGCCTGTCATTCCAATACAAAAAAGGCGATTTCACAGGTTATACAGGCAATTGACCTGGCGCCGGAGTATCGCGAAGGCGTGATTAGAATCAGCGCCTCGCATATGACTACAAAGGTGGAAATCGATCGGGCGATGACGATTATCGATCGTACGATAAGAGATTTAATGAGTACATTTGGAGGATCCATTGAATAGACAATTATATGTAATTCGCTATGGTGAAATAGCGTTAAAGGGCAATAACAGAAAGAGTTTTATCGCTCAGCTGGCCAATAATATAAAAGATGCAATGGTCGATTTAACAGAAATTGAGTTGAGGCGTGAACACGGCAGAATATTCTTGTTTTGCGCCAAGCGCGATCGCGCGGAGGTCGAGCGCCGGTTGGCAAAAGTATTTGGCATCGTATCCTATTCGCCGGCGGCGATAACCGATTTAGAGCTCGACAATATTGCCGCTTGTGCAATAGATCAGATGCAGCAACAGGTGCGCGCGCGCGGCGCCTTGACCTTTAAAGTCGAAGCGCGGCGCGCCAACAAGCAATATCCGCTTAAATCGCCCGAAATAGCTCGCCAAATCGGCGCTCATATATTGCGCAATGTGGCGAATTTAAAAGTCGATGTCAAAAATCCCGATGTGATATGTCAAATAGAAGTGCGCGCCAGCGCCTACGTCTACACCGATGTAATCGCCGCACAGGGCGGCATGCCCTATAAGACCGGCGGCAAGGGCATGTTGCTGTTGTCGGGCGGCATCGATAGCCCGGTCGCCGGCTATTTGATGGCGCGCCGCGGACTCGAAATCGAGGCCGTACACTTTCACAGTTTCCCCTTTACCGGCCAACGGGCGCACGACAAAGTCGTCACTTTGGCCCGTAAACTGGCGCAATATACTTCTAAAATAAGGTTGCACAGCGTCAATATAGCGCAGATCCAATTGGCCATCCGCGAACACTGCCCACCTGATGAGATGACAATACTGTCGCGCCGCGCGATGATGAAGATTGCCGATCGCATTGCCGAGCAGAGAAAGTGTAAGGCGCTGGTCACCGGCGAGAGCCTCGGCCAGGTTGCATCGCAGACCATTGAGGGCATCAACGTCACGACAGATGCGGCGAGTAGACCGATTTTCAGACCGCTTATCGCCATGGATAAAATCGATATTACTACAATCGCCAAGCGCATCGACAGCTACGAAACTTCAATTTTACCATTTGAGGATTGTTGTACGGTGTTTTTGCCCAAGCGCGTGGTGACCAAGCCGCGCGTTCACGTCATTGTAGAATCTGAAACGCGCTACCCGATGGAAGAATTGATCGAGGCGGCAATTGCCGATATGCAAGTTGAAATTATCACGCAAGAGGAAGATTTGTCATTGTTGTAATATTTGCTGAGAGGAGGGGAAAATGGTCAACGAATTGATTGCACTTTTGGAGAAAAGCGATAATATCGTCTTTTTTGGCGGCGCCGGCGTGTCGACCGAAAGCGGCATTCCAGACTTTCGCAGCGCTGCGGGCCTCTATCAGATGGGCAATAGAATACCGCCCGAAACGATTTTGTCGCATCAATTTTTTTATCGTCATACCAAAGAATTTTACGATTTTTATTTCGAGCACATGATTTATCCAGATGTCTTACCCAATGATACACATATTTTGTTGGCAAAACTGGAACAGTTGGGCAAGCTCAAGGCCGTCGTCACGCAGAACATTGACGGTTTGCATCAGCGCGCCGGCAGCAAGGTCGTATTTGAAATGCACGGCACAGTCAATCGCTATAATTGTATCGAATGCGGTCGCCAATACGATTTGGATTTTGCGCTCAGTTCAGCGCAAAAGGGCAAGGGCATTCCGCGTTGTCACTGTAAAGGGGTGCTAAAGCCCGACGTCGTACTGTATGGCGAAGCACTCGATCAAGCGGTGATTGAACAGTCCGCCAAAGCGATTGCCGAGGCCGAGGTGCTCATAGTAGCGGGTTCGTCACTGGTCGTCTATCCGGCAGCCGGATTTATCAACTACTACCGCGGCGATAAACTGGTCTTAATCAATGCTGAGGCGACGTCCTATGATAAGCATGCCAACTTGCACTTTGAATGTCGCTTAAAAGAAGTCGTCGCGCCGGTCTTAAAACACTTTTCAAAATGAATAATTCAAAAAAATCGCGAAGAAAATTCGCGATTTTTTTTTTTTTGGACAGTTCAGTACTATTATTCGCCAGATAGCGTTCTGTAAACGACATTGGAGGTTACTTTTTTATCGTTATCATAGACCGCGGTAATGGCAAAGTAATAGGCCTTATCGGCTTTAAAGGCAGCGAAGTCGCCACTGTTGTAATAGTCGCCAATTTTTACCGTATAGTGCGTTTTATCGGCGTCACTAATATAGGTGGCGTAGCCGTTTTCCGGATATTGCGGCGTGCTGTCATCGACCGATGCCACGACTTTGTAATAGTAAAAACCTCGGTCGCTCAGTGCGTTCCAGTTGAGATTGAGGCCTTCAGAGGTTTCGCTGACTGCCAGTTTAAGCGAGCCCAGCGGCTGCTCGTCTTCCTCGTCTACTGGATCGATTGGCAATATATGCGGTAGTTCCGGCAATTGCCTGTACAGGGCGGGTGAGCTAATTTTGCCATTTTCGTACACGGCGGTAATGGCAAAATAGTAAGCTTGTTTTTCGGCAAACACTTTAAAGTCGCCGCCGTTGTAATAGTCGCCTATTTTAACGGTGTAGTTAGTCGTGTCGATATCGCTAATATAGTTCGCATAGCCGTTTTCCGGATACTGTGGGGCGCTATCGCCGACCGAGGCGACGATTTTATAATATCTAAAGCCGTTGCCGGGCAATTTATTCCACTTTAACTCAATGCCATCGATTGCCTCCACGGCTTTCACCTTAAGTGCAGCGCTCGGCGCTTGATTGGGCAGTTCGGGGAATGTTATTTTAAGTGATGGCGAAGCGATCTTGCCGTTTTTATAAAGTGCTGTAATTGCAAAATAATAGCTTTCGCCGCGTTCAAACTTTGTAAAGTCGCCGTCGTTGTAAGACTGCGAATCGACGATTGCCTGCGTTTCATTTGGGTCGCTAATATACTTGAAATAGCCGTCGCCGGGGTAGACTGGCGCAGGGTTGCGCTTTGATGCCACGACTTTATAGCCGATTAAGTCATTCTTATCTGAAACATTCCAATTTAGCTTAATGTGGTGGTCGACGATTTCGTAATCGACTGTGACAGTGCCGTTTGGCTCCGTTTCTTCAAATGGCGGTTGTTGTGTGTTGGCGTCGTCGGGCATTGCGTCTTTTGGCTCTTCTTCGGCAATCTCCGGGAACTGTATTTCTACGCCGGGAGATGTCACCATTCTGTCGTCGCCGTAGACGCCGGTAATTGCAAAGTAATAGTTATTGCCGGCCTTAAAGACATCGAAGTCGCCATTGTTGTAATAGTCGCCAATTCTAACTGTATAATGCGTCTGATTGGCGTCGCCGATGTAGGCGGCATAGCCGTTTTCCGGGTATTGCGGCGTACTGTCGTCGGTCGAAGCCACAATTTTATAGTATTTAAAGCCCTTGTCGCTCAGCGCGTTCCAATCTAGGCTGAGGCCTTTTGAGGTTTCGCTGACTTTGAGTGTCAGGGCGCCCAGTGGCTGCTCGCCCCGTCCTTCAAGCGGATTGTGCGACGTTGTATCGGGTGATTCCGGCAGCGGTTTTGGATAGTTATTGCGATTCTGCTTAGGTTTTTTCGTTGAAGTTGTTTGTCGTTCATCGTTGACGACATGCTGTTTTTGTAGCGGTTTTGTCTGTTGATTTGCCTTGACAGCGCGCTGTTCTGGCGCCGGTTTCGTCTGCTGATCAACTTTGACGTCGGACTTTTGAACACTTTGCTCGGCTGCAAAAAGCGAGTCTTGCTCTGCGACGTCGCTCGGCTGTAATACAATTTTTTCTTCGCTTTCCTCCGCCGTGGCAGGTTTCATTAGCGATTTAGTCATGTTGTAGAGTAGCTGTGAGGTTTCGGCGCGCGTCAGATTGCCCTGTGGATTGATGTAGTTTTTAGCGCCGCGCTGATAGCCCTTTATTAAACCGTGTTTAACTGCCGCGGCCACATAGGGCTTTAAGTTGTTGGAAACCTCGTCGTCGTCGGCAAAATTGGCCAGCGCGTCATCGCCGCCGATCGGATATTTAAGTGCCTTGACTAGTGCGACCGCCATATCTTCGCGCTTGGCCGGCAAGTTCGGCTTAAAGAAGAATAAATCGCCTTTTTTATAGCCGGTTAAATACTGTTGGGCAGCGTTGATATAGGGGGTTGACCAATCGTCTTGTGCGACGTCACTAAATTGAATGGCTGCCGCTACGTCGCTGTTCAAGGCGAGTGCTTTGACCATAATTTTGGCAAATTCAGCGCGGCTGACGGCGGCGTCCGGTTTAAAGCTGCCATCCGGATAGCCCGCTAGGATACCCTTTTGAGTCATGATGTGAACGGCTTCGTGTGCCCAGTGACTGTCGTTTATGTCGTCGAAGTTTATGCTGTCTGCCAGTGCCAAACTGCCAAAACTGATTAGACAAATCAGTCCCAGTATAAATATTATTTTCTTCATCGTAGCCTCCTCTTCTCTAGGTAATGCAAAAAATACGCTTTAGTTGGAGTTTAAACCCTCCAATTAAAGCGTATCAGACATGGGTAGATATATCAAGAGTTTGAATTAAAATAAAATACAATTGTAATTTATTTCATTTTTAAATCGCTCCATATTGTATTGTACAGTTCCAAATACTCTCCCGGGTCGGCGAATACTTCACTGTTCTTTAAAGCGGATTTATCCGGATAGGCGATTTTATCGTTTTGTAGCGCGCTGTCCAATAGTTCAAATGTCGCCTTGTTGGGCGTTGCATAGCCGATGTTCTTTACGTTTTGGGCGCCGTTTTCGGGGTCTAACATAAAATTGATAAACTGCATAGCAGCGGCTTTATTGGGCGCGCCTTTGGGGATTGCCATGACGTCGTACCACAGGTTAGTACCCTCTTTGGGTAGTGCAAAGTCCAAATCTGAATTGATGCGCATAAATTCGACGGCGTCGCCATTCCACGCCGGCATAAAGGCTGCGCCGCCCTGTAGCATGATGTCTTTGCCGTTGTCGACGACATAAGATAATACCAGTTCTTTTTGCTTTATGAGTAGTTCTTTGGCGGCTTCCAGCTCGCTTTCGTCGCGCGTATTCATGCTGTAACCGAGTAGTTTAAGTGCAATCATCAAGGTGTCGCGCTGCGAGTCGAGCATCAGAATTTTTTGCCTGTATTTTTCTTTGAATAAGATGCGCCAACTGTCGACCGGTTCGTCTACCATCGTCTTGTTGTAGAGTATGCCGACAGTCCCCCAGAGATAGGGTACGCTGTAGGCGTTTTGCGGATCGTAAGCCAACTGTTTAAATTCGTCGCCGATGTTGGCGTAGTTTTGAATCGCGTCGACGTCTATTTTTTCCAGCATGTCTTCTTTAATCATTTTTTCTACCATGTAGTCGGATGGGAAGATTAAATCGTATTGTGAGCCGCCGTTTTTAATCTTGACGTACATATCTTCGTTTGTGGCGTATTCCTCGTAGATGACTTCAATGCCGGTTTCTTCACTAAATTTTGTCAACAACGCATCGTCGATGTAGTCGCCCCAGTTGTAAATGTAAAGTTTTTCAGCGCTGCCGGAACACCCCGTCGTCAACAGCGCCGCGCACAGTAGCAGCATTGCAATTATTTTTTTCATAGACTCCCCCTTAACATCTTCAATTTTAAATATCTTCAATTTTGGTGCGTTTATTGATGACGATCATCATGGCGATGACCGCGACAAACATCAGTGCGGAAAGTGCGTTGACCTTTGGACTAATGCCTTTTCTGGCCATCGAGAAGATGGCAATCGATAAATTTTGTACGCCGCTGCCGGTCGTAAAGAAACTGATTACGAAGTCGTCGATCGATAGCGTAAAGGCTATCATAATTCCCGCTACAATGCCGGGCATAATGTCTGGCAAAACGACTTTGTAAAAGGCTTGAAATGGTGTAGCGCCGAGATCTAGCGCCGCTTCGACAGTGTCTTTCGGCAACTGTTTTAGCTTTGGCAAAACCGACAGAATGACATAGGGTATACAAAATGTAATATGAGAAATTAGCAGGGTGAAAAAACCGTTTCTAATTCCCAGTAAGCCGTTGAACAAAATGGCAAACCAGACCATTAAGGCGACGCCGGTGACGATGTCGGGATTGAGCACCGGTATGTTGTTGAGGTGTAATATTGTCTTTTTTAGCCAGCGCTTGCGGTAGTTGTAGATGCCGTAGGCGGCCAGCGTGCCGATAATTGTCGCGATTATGGCCGAGAGGGCGGCGATGACTAAAGTGTAGTAGAGCGCTTTCATGATCATGGTGTCTTTAAACAATTCGCCATACCATTTAAAGGTAAAGCCCTGCCATTTGCCGCTGCGCTTGCCGTCGTTAAACGAGAAGACGATTAAGACGATTATCGGCGCATAGAGCACGCAGTAAAAGAGCGTTAAATAGAGATTTCTAAAAAAAGCTGACGGCTTTTTAGCGGCACTGCGCTTTATTCTGTTCATAGCGAGTTTTCCTCCGATAAGTCGTCCAGTCGGTTGACGATGTTCATCAGCACCAAAATGAGTAATAGCAGCACAAAGGACAAAAGTGCGCCGAAGTGCCAATCGTAGAGCAGCGTAAACTGTCGCTCGATTAAGTTGCCGATCAAATCGTGTTTGCCGCCACCCAGTAGCGCCGAGATGACGAAGGTGCTAACCGCTGGCATAAAAGTCATGGTGACGCCCGACAATACACCGGGCAGGGAGAGCGGCAGAATAATGCGGCGAAAGACGGTTTGACGCGTCGCGCCGAGGTCTTCGGCGGCCTCTATGACGGCATTGTCGATTTTGTCGATTACAGTATAGATTGGCAAAATCATAAAGGGAATGTAATTGTAAACCATGCCGAAGAGGATTGCCCCTTGATTGAACAGCAGCGGCAGCGCTTTAAAGCCGAGCGTCGTAATCGCCGTGTTGATCAGTCCAGTGGGCCCGAGTAGGTATTGCAGTGCATAAGTTCTCAGCAAAAAGTTCATCCACATCGGCAATACGATTAATACGACCAGCATTTGCCGATTGTGCGGCGCAGCTTTTGTCATCAGGTAGGCGACCGGGTAACCGATGACTAGGCACAGCAAAGTGGCCATTAAGGCCATCCAAAAAGAGCGTATGATAATTTCCAGTACATTTGGATCGAGCAGTTTATCAAAAGCCGCCAAACTGAATGTTATACCACTTGGATTCTTTGCCGTAAAGGCGTAGAAAAATATTACGGCAATCGGTATGACGACAAACAGTGCCATCCAAAGTAAATAGGGAATGGTATTAAAGCGTTTCATCTGATATTACCCTTTTCATAACGTGAATGTCTTCCGGCTGAAAGTGCACGCTGACCTGTTCGCCAACGCGCTTGGCCAGCGTCGAGTGCACCAGCCATTCGACGCCTTCAAATTCTATCCACATTTCGTAGTGGACGCCCTTAAAGACCAGTGATGTCACTTCCGCCATCAAAGCGCCGGGTTCATACGAAAGTGTGATGTCCTCCGGTCTAATTACGACTTGTACCGGTTCGTTCTCGGCAAAACCGCTGTCCACGCAGGGGTGTTCGCGGCCGATAAAGGATACCCGGTAGTCGTTTATCATGACGGCGTCAATGATGTTGGATTCGCCGATAAAGTCTGCGACAAAGGCGTTCTCCGGTTCGTTGTAAATGTCGGTCGGCGAGCCGATCTGTTGGATTTCACCGTGGTTCATGACGATGATTTTATCGGACATCGAGAGCGCCTCTTCCTGGTCGTGGGTGACGTAAATAAAAGTAATGCCAACTTCGCGCTGCATTTCCTTGAGTTCTAACTGCATATCTTTGCGCAGTTTTAAATCGAGCGCGCCGAGTGGTTCGTCGAGCAGTAGGACGGCAGGTTTGTTGACCAGTGCGCGGGCAATAGCAATGCGCTGTTGCTGTCCGCCGCTAAGCGTTGCAATGCGCCTCTTTTCGAGTCCGCTCAGATTGACGAGTTCCAGCATTCTGGCGACGCGCTTGCGAATCACTTTGTCGTCGATTTTTTTAATTTTCAGGCCAAAGGCGATGTTTTCGTAGACGTCTAGGTGGGGGAAGAGCGCATACTTTTGAAACACGGTATTAATCGAGCGCTCGTATGACGGAATGTCGTTTAAGCGTTCGCCGCGAAATAACATTTCACCTGACGTCGGCTTTTCAAATCCACCCAGCATGCGCAGCGTTGTCGTCTTGCCGCAGCCGCTCGGCCCCAAGAGCGTTAAAAATTGATTTTCACGCACCCAGATATTGAGGTCTTTGACGACGTGCTCATCGCCGTAGTACTTATTTATATTGATGGTTTCAATAATTTTTGACATATTTATCTCCTAAAAGCTCGGCGGTGTGCTGACGGTCAACAGGGTGGCCTCTTTGCCGTAGGGATTATAGATTTTATGTTTACAATTAGAACTAAAGTAGTAGCTTTCGCCGCGGTTGACGACATAGTTGCGATTGTTTAGCAGTAGTTTTATTTTTCCCTTTATGACGTAGCCAAACTCTTCGCCCTCGTGGGCATCTTCATCGGCGAATACGCCCTTTGCCGAAATCTTGACGATGATCGGCTCCATGTTGTTCTTCTGCGAGTTGCTGATCAGCCATGCGATTTTATGTCCCATTTCAGAATTTTGATTTTCGAAGATGTCATCTGGTGTGAAGACAATTTTTTCGTTTTCCTTTTCGCTGAAAAACTTATTTAAATCCGTCCCCAATGTATCGAGTATATCGATCAGTGTGGCGATTGAGGGCGAAGTCAGATTTCTTTCGACGAGCGAAATAAAGCCCTTGGACAAGTCGCAGCGCGATGCCAGTTCTTCCTGTGTTAAATTATTTTCTAAACGCAAGCTTTTTATTTTTTCACCAATGTCCAAAACCACACCTCTTAATCTACTCGATTATATAATTTTAAACTCCGTGTTTAGTATTATAAAACACATTGCCCGATGGTACAACAGTTATTTTGAATGATTCGATAATTCTTCAATTAGGTATCAAAATTGTAACACACTTGGCCGGCAGCTAAGTCATAGTGCGATTTTTGATAATTAATTCACGATTTGATTAAAAAGCGCAAATAAAAAACTTGACAAACTTGTTAGTGAGGTATAACCTATAAAATGATCACGATTTGAGAGTAATTTTCAATTGCATCAGCTATAGATTTGACATGTATTTACGGAGGTATGTGATGGTTGGTAAAATACCTGCCAAGCGTTTCGGAATAGTTGTTTTGACTATCGCCTTAGTGTTTTCAATGAGCTTTAGTTTTGCCGCTAAAAAGAAAAAGTACAATACTTGGCAAGAGGTCGCCAGCGATATGGCGCTGGTCTTTGACGAGGCGCTCGACAATATTGAAAACGAGGAATACAAGGCCGCATACGAAAATTTAAACGACGCCTATTTCGGATATTACGAAGTACAGGGCTTTGAAAAAAACGTCATGGTCTACATTTCGCGCGATCGCGTCAATCAAATAGAAGGCATGTTTAACAACAGCAAGCACAGCTTATTGGGCAATCAAGCGTTTGAAAAAGCGCAACTATTAAAAGACGTCGAATTACTCAAGTTGCGGGTCTATAAGGACGCTTTGGTGCTCGATGGCGCCGTCGAAAAAGATGCGCCGGACGAGGCGGGTAGCGGCGTATTTGGCGAGGTCGCTCCCAAGTACATCGATTTGGCGACGACTGAAACCGAAAGCGAAAGCGCGGCGGAAGGGGTTACTACGACGGCTGCACCGCAAACGCAGCCAATTAAGAAAATCGACCCGAACAGGAGAAATTGGGCGACCTTTATAACGACCTTTGGCCTGTTGTTGCGCGAGGGTTTGGAGGCCATTCTAGTCATCGTGGCGATTATTGCCTATCTCGTAAAGACCGGCAATTCACATTTGAAAAAGCACGTCTATTGGGGCGTTTTGGCAGGTGTCGTCGGCAGTGTTTTGTTGGCAATCGTCATTGAAGTGGCACTCGGCGGCAGTGGTGTGGCGCAGGAGATGATTGAAGGTTGGACGATGTTTTTGGCAGTTATCGTACTGTTCTACGTCAGCCACTGGATGCTGCACAAGTCCGAGGCTCAGGCTTGGCAGAAGTATATTAATGAAAAAGTTGAACAGTCACTCGATAAAAAGAACGTCAATACGTTGGTGTTTGCAGCATTTTTAGCAGTGCTCAGAGAGGGCGCAGAACTGATTCTATTTTACAAGGCGTCGTTTAGCGGCGGTATGAACAGCCCGCTCTATATCGCACTTGGCATTATAAGTGGCGTCGTCGTCTTGGCGATTATCTACATTATATATCGTTACTTTACGGTCAAGTTGCCGATTCGTCCATTTTTTATGGCGACCAGTATACTCTTGTTCTTGATGTGCATTTCGTTTATGGGCAAGGGCGTTATAGAGTTGGGTGAGGCCGGCGTCATTTCCGGACACACTGTAATCCCAGCGCTGAAGGGTTTGCACATTGACGTGCTCAACATCTACGATCGCGCCGAAACGTTGATTCCGCAGATCATGTTGGCAATCGCCTCGTTATGGCTGATCGCGCAAAGTATGTTGGCAAGTAAAAAAGCTAGACAAAGTTAGTGATTTTAACTGCAGAGGGCAGTTGAAATAGATTGCATAAAGACAATAGGAGGTTATGTTATATGCACAAGAAATTATTACTCACATTAATGGTTGCCGTTTTAGCGATTGGTATGATCGCTTGTAGTCAACAACCGACTGAGCAACCGAAAGAAACACAGTCTGCAGAAGTTACGACACAATCAGTTGAGGCAACTGAAGCGCAAGCTGAAAAGCCAGGCGAAAGTGGATTCGTCGAAATCAACATCGGCGATGAGCAACAAGTTGGTCCGTTTAACGTAGCAGCAGTTTACTTCCAACCGGTCGACATGATTCCGGCGGGCAAAAACCCGACTAAAGAAGAATCTGATATGCACTTAGAGGCTGACATTCACCTTCAATCTGACTTTGCCGTTAAATATGGCTTTGGCTCTGGCGACAACATTTGGCCGGCTTACTTAACTGTTAAGTACGAAGTTATGGACAAAGATGGCAAAATGGTAACTGAAGGTAGCTTTATGCCGATGAACGCCGACGACGGTCCGCACTATGGCGCAAACATCAAAAAAGACATTATGACAGTTGGTCAATATAAGCTCAAGCTCACAATCGAGCCGCCGACTGACTACTTACTCCACGTCGACGACGAAACTGGTGTACCGGCTAAACAAGAGGCCGAAAACTACTTTAAAGTTCATACTGCTGAGTTCGATTGGAACTACACAGGTGAGCAATTACAAAACGAATAATGATAATTCAAGACCCCCTCTAGAGGGGGTCGATTTTCTGTGCTGTTCAACGAGGAGGCGCTTATTCTTAAATTTTTGTTAAGTGGGGTTGATTTATGGATTGTCGCAGCAATTTTGTTGGGGACAGTTTTAATATTTTTTGATGATTATAAGCAATTGTCGATGCGCAGATTGCCGCTTATAATGGCTCTTTTTGGCGTTCTACTGGGTTCGGCCGAATACATTTATCGCCTGTCCGACCCCAAAAAAACCAATGTGCAGTTGATTTACTTTAACCGCTATCTGATTATTTTTATTGCAATAATACTATTATCTATTACGATTATTAATTTATCACAACTTTGGCGCAAGCGCTTTGGCGGACGTATAGTGGGGCTGTTGCAGGCAATTGCGCTCGCCGCGATATTCTTTTATCTGACGCCACAGGCGTTGAAGATGACAAGTGAGTTTATATATTTTGGCGAAGATGGCTTCAGCACTATGGCTTTGCTGCGCGTGATCGGTTTTTTGTTGGCGCTTGTGACTTCCGGATTGGTGACATTGGGGATTTATAAGACTTTGCGCGAACTCGATGGCAAGTCGCTGCGCATTTACGGCGTAAGCGTTTTGGCGGTGGTCGGCGTCGATTATTTTATCAGAATGGTGATGTCCTTGCAGCGCCTCAGGCTAGTGCCGCTCAACGACATCGTATTTCAAATTATGATTATTGGCGATAATCACTATCGCAAGATTATTTATTTGCTGTTTGCGATTTGCGTCGTGGCGCTCGCCAAAGTTTATCTGGACAATCGCCACGTCGTCGGCACGTTTGAAAATCGCGCTAAAAAGCGCAAGCAAAAGGCGCGCTTGCGCAACCGCAGACGATGGGCTACTGAACTGTTGGTCTTTGTGTTAGTCAGCGCCTTCACTTTGACTGTGGTGCGCTATTACGAAACCAAAGAGGTCGAACTGGCGCCGGTTGAAGGCTACGAGATGGAAGAGAATAAGATTGTAATTCCCTTGACAGCCCTTGCCGACGGCCACTTACACCGTTTTTCCTATCATACGCCAAATGGCTTTGACGTCAAGTTTATAGCCGTCAAAAAGCCGCGTGGCGAGGCCTATGGACTGGGCTTGGACGCCTGTGAAATATGTGGTATCGCCGGCTATTTCGAGCGTGGCGACGACGTCGTTTGCAAGCGCTGTGACGTGGTTATGAACAAGGCGACAATTGGTTTTAAGGGCGGTTGTAACCCAATACCGTTTCCCTATGAAATCGCCAATGAAAAGATATACATCAATGTCGACGATTTAATTCGTGAAGAGAAGAGATTTAGGTAGGTGCTCATGTTTATACAAATGGTAATCAAGACGTTGTGGCGTCAAAAGAAAAAAATGATGATGATAGCACTGACCATCATGTTGGGCATTTCGCTTTCGACGGCGATGATGAATGTGATGCTTGGCATCGGCGACAAAGTAAACCGCGAATTAAAAGTGTACGGTGCAAACATTTCGATATTGCCCAAAGAGGCATCGCTGTTGGGCGATTTATACGGCTTAGACGTCGCCGACAAGTACCTAAAAGAGGACGAAGTCTTTAATATTAAGCAAATATTTTGGGGCTATAACATCGTCGACTTTGCGCCCTTTCTGGAAACCAAGGCGACGATTGCCGGCGATCAGGTGGCGACGCGCGTCATTGGCACTTGGGTGCAAATGAAAAAGAAACTGCCGACCGGTGAGCCGGTCGATACCGGCATGCAGAGGCTCAGAAATTGGTGGCAGTACGACATCCGCGGCCAGTGGCTCGAACAGGGCGATCATGACGCTGTGATGGTGGGCTCGCTACTGGCTGGCAAGCGCGGTTATAACATCGGCGACAGTCTGACTTTAGTGGGTAGCGCAGCTACGAAAGAACTCGTCATTAAAGGCATTTATACCGATGGCGGTCGCGACGATGAGGCAGTTGTCACTACTTTACAAACGGCGCAAGAACTCAATGGCTTAACGGGAAAGATCAGCCGCATTGAAGTTTCGGCATTGACGACGCCGGATAACGACTTAGCTAAAAAGGCGGCGCGCGATCCCAATTCGCTGACGCCGACGGAATATGAAACATGGTATTGTACGGCCTATGTCAGCGCAATCTGTCATCAGATTCAGGAAGTTATCACCGATAGTGTCGTCAAGCCGGTTAGACAGGTTGCCGAGAGCGAGGGTACAATACTCAATAAAGTGTCTTTGCTGATGACTTTAATTACTATTTTATCTTCGGTCGGCAGTGCTCTGGCAATTAGCAACTTAGTCACTGCCAGTGTTATGGAGCGCAGTCAGGAAATTGGCTTGTTAAAGGCGATTGGCGCGCTCGATTTACCAATTATTTTGGTCGTGTTGACCGAAGTTTTGCTGACTGGTTTGGTCGGTGGCGTATTGGGCTATTTTGCCGGGCTGGGCTTTGCTCAAATCATTGCGCAAAGCGTATTCGGTTCGACGATTGAAATCGCTCAAATGGTAATACCAATCGTCGCCGTACTGGTTTTCTTGGTGACGATAATCGGCAGCATTCCGGCCATTCGCTACTTGTTACAACTCAAACCGACTGAAGTGTTGCATGGAAAGTAGGGCGCTATGATAAGACAAAAAATGTTTTTAAAAATGGTTTTTAGTTCGATACTAAGGCGCAAGGCGCGCATGATTATCGCATTGTTGGCAATTGCGATAGGCGCTACGATTTTATCTGGCCTAGTGACGATTTACTACGATATTCCACGCCAGTTGGGCAGGGAATTTCGCTCCTACGGTGCCAATTTAGCTATTTTGCCGAGTGAGGGCAACGCGATTGCGCTCGATAAATTGACGGCGATTAAAGGGCAGATTGGCGAAGAGCGCATCGTCGGCATGGCGCCCTATCGTTATTATACAACTAAGGTCAATGAGCAACCCTATATATTGACCGGTACCGTTTTGGAAGAGGCTAAAAAGAACAGTCCGTTCTGGTATATTGAAGGGCGTTGGTTGACTGACGAGGAAGTCGGCAAAGTGATGATAGGCGAAGAAATTGCCCAAAAACTCGACTTGGTCATCGGCGACAAAATTCGTGTACAAGGCGTGAAATACGCCAAGAGGGCGACGGCGTCTTCGCAGGACGCTTCGGCGGAAGAGAACAAGGCGCGCGACTACGGCGAGGATTACTTCGACGAAAAATACGAAATCGTCGGCATTGTGACGACCGGGGGCGCCGAAGAAGAATTTATCTTTATGCCAATCGATGCGCTCAATACGTTGATTAACGGCGATTCGGTTTGCGATATGATCGAGGGCAGCGTAGAGGCCGATCGCGCCGAATTGGACAACATAGCCAACCGTTTAAACGAAATGGACGCCACCTTACTGGGCAGACCGGTGCGGCGCGTCACGCAATCGCAAGATCAGGTCTTGACAAAGTTGCAGGCGTTGGTATACATTGTCACTGTTGTCGTGTTGATCATCACGATGATTTCGGTGACGACGACGATGATGGCGATGGTCTTGGAGCGCCGCAAAGAAATCGGTTTAAAAAAGGCATTGGGTGCGCAGAGTGAACTCATTGTGCGCGAGTTTATTGTAGAGAGCGTTGTGTTGGGCGTATTAGGTGGCGCTATAGGCGTGTTGCTCGGCTTTGAATTTGCGCAACGCGTCAGTTTAAGCGTATTTGGCAGGGCGATTAATTTTCAGTTTTATCTGATACCGGTGACGATCATCATATCGGCTTTGGTGACCGCTTTGGCAAGCGTTTGGCCGATTCGCAAAGTGCTGGATATACACCCCGCTATCGTATTGAAAGGAGAGTAATTTGGCTGATAATAAAATACTCGAACTGAAGGGCGTTTCAAAAGTATACGGCAATTTAAAGGCGCTCGACGACATCAATTTAACTGTAAATCGCGGCGATTGGTTGGCCATAATGGGCCCGTCTGGCTCTGGTAAGACGACGATGATCAACATTATTGGCTGCATGGATTTGCCTTCGATGGGAGAAGTGATATTGGACGGCGAAGACATCTCTAAGGAGAAGGCCAAGTCGCTGACGGTGATTAGGCGCGATAAAATCGGTTTGATATTTCAACAGTTTCATTTAATAAGCTATTTAAGTGCAGTTGAAAATGTAATGGTCGCACAGTATTACCACAGTATGCCGGATTATGAAGAGGCGCTTGAGGCGCTCGATAAAGTCGGTTTAAAAGATCGCGCCAAGCACTTACCGAGCCAGTTATCGGGCGGTGAACAGCAGCGCGTCTGCATTGCCAGAGCGCTGATCAATTCGCCGGAAATCATTTTGGCGGATGAGCCAACCGGTAACTTAGATGAAGAAAACGAGCAAATGGTAATCGATATTTTTAAGAAATTACACGCCGAAGGCGCGACGATCATCGTCGTCACGCACGATCCCGAAGTGGGCGATGTGGCGGAGCGCAAAATTATACTGGACTATGGTAAAATTGTGAAAGATATTGATCAGACGACAAAGTCAAAGGAGGCAGATGATGAAAAGAGCGATAGTATTTAGCGTTAGTTTATTGCTTGCGTTGTTGGTGGGTTGCAGTTCCGGACTCAAGGATGGCACTTACAGTGGCGAATACCTGTCGGAAGAGCACGGTTCGTCGACGACTGTTAATTTGACGATTAAAGACCAAAAAATTGTCGACTGTGAACTGATTGCCAAAGACGATAAAGGCAACTTGAAAGATGAAAATTACGGCAAGGATGCCGGCGACCTGAATTATAAAAAGGCGCAAAGAGCGGTCGCCGGTATGAAACAGTATCCGGAGATGTTAATTGAGTTGCAAAACGTCGACGATATCGAGGCGGTCAGCGGGGCCAGTGTATCCTTAATCGAATTTAGGCTGGCGGTCAAAGAAGCGCTTAAAAAAGCGCAGTAGGTCGCCGTTATGCAAAAAATGGGGATTTTACATCTCTCGGCAAAAAATGTGTTGCGCAAACCGATTAGGAGCATTGGCCTGTTGGCTTTGGTTGCTTTGTTTTGTTTTGCGCTGTTGGCCGGTTCACTGGTCGCCTATAGTTTATCGCAGGGCGTCGCCACGCTGGCAAATCGGATGGGCGCCGACGTAATGGTCGTGCCGGCTGGTCACGAGGCCAAAATTGCTAGCGTTTTATTGCGCGGCTCATCCAGTTCAATTTACCTGCCGAGCGACGCACTGCAACGCATGAGCGACGTCGATGGCATCGCGGCGATGTCGCCGCAACTCTACGTTTCTGTTGATGATGAGGCGTCGTCTGACAGTGCGCAGCAAGTCGTCGGCATTGACGCGCAGAGCGACTTTTTAATATCGGCATGGTTGACTGAACAGAGCGATTTTAGCGCCTTGACCGATAAGGCGTGTATCGTTGGCAGTAAAGTAGACGGTGCTATTGGGCAGACAAAGACGATAAGGGGTAAGACCTTCCAAATTATCGGTCGTTTAGAACAAACCGGCATGAGCTTTGACAGTACGATTTTTGTAGACATCAATGCGGCGCGCGCCATGCTGAGCACTAAAATGGCCGGTCGGCCACAAGTCGAACAGCAGAATTTGGCCTCGGCATTGATGATAAAGTTGCAGTCCGGTTTTAACTCGCAAATCGTCGCTCGCCAGATTAGTCAAATGCACGCCGATGACGGTCTATTTGGCATGTTCAGTAAGAAATTTGTCAATAGTATTTCGTCTAATTTGCAGGTCATCATGCGCTTTGTAAAGTTTGCGATTGTCGCGATTTGGCTTTTGGCGAGCGTCGTCCTGGGTTTAGTCTTTTCGATGATTATCAGAGAGCGCAAAAAGGAAATGGCAACGCTTAGAATCATTGGCATGAGAAGAAAACAGTTAAATCAGCTGCTGATGAGCGAATTTGCTTTAATCAGCTTGTTCGGTGCGACGTTGGGCGCGGTTGCGTCTTATTGTTTCCTGTTCTTTTACGGTGCGACGTTGGCCGACAAAATGAGTATTCCATTTTTATTGCCGAGCACGGTATATTTGATTTTATGGGGCGTCGTTTGCTTTGTGGCCGGCGCTTTAATTGCACCTTTAGCGGCGCTTTATCCAATTCGCAAGATGATGAAAGCCGATGTTTATGCGCAGTACAGAGCTGATGAATAAGATTTAGAAAAGTTTTAAAAAGCCATTTGATGGATGCGTCCGGATAATTCCGGTAACATCGAAATGACAGCTTGACTGAACAGCTGCGACGATACATAAAAAGAGCTGCCGAGATGATAGAATCACTTGAGGCAGCTCTTTAATGCGTCTTGATTTCGAAAGATTTACAATTCGAATTGTTGTTTAAAGGCGCTATTTTTGAGAAGTGCCCAAAAGGCAGCTACGCCGGCGATACTGACGACGACAAATTCGCCGATTGCTACGCTGATGGCGATTGGCATAAAACTATCCCACGGCAATTTGTCGAGTAAAATGATAATCGTACTGACGTAGATGCCGTTTAAAACGACGGGGAACAACGACGCCAAGAAGAGCGCCGGTAGTTTCTTGCCCATCATTTTACCTACTGAGTAGATCAGCAACATGGCAATAATGGAAACGGCCGTACCAAATACTGCATCGGGCAGTCCAAATGGGCCGATGTAGTTGGCTAAAAATGTGCCAATTGATATGCCAATAATGTACTCTGCGTTAAAGAAAGCCAATAATATGAGCATTTCAGAAATTCTAAATTGAATGCCACCGTAGGCAAGTGGTGCGGCAACGATGGTGAGTACAAGGTAGAGTGCAGCCAACATGGCGTTGATTGCAAGTGACTTCGTCGATAGTTTGAACATAAAAAAACTCCTTTCACAGACGATTGTCATGTGCATGGAGTTACCAGTACATGTTTTTTTAACAGTGGGTAACCATGCAAACACTAAATGCTTTGTTCAAAACAACACTATATCAGCAGCGCATAAAATGCAAGAAAAAACTGCAATAATTATCATAAATTTAGATTTATTGCAGTTTGTTTAATTATCGTTTCAATTTTTTTTAACTGTTTAGTCAAGTTGTCATTTCGAGCGCAGTCGAGAAATTTCGAGTTTTAAAATCGAACTCTCTCCATTCCGTGCTTTGTACTATGTAATTATGTTCACTTCATAAAGACCGCTCACGAGTTCGATTCTAATAATTCCACTAACATCGAGATGATATTGCGTTATGCTTTTCGACTGAACAGTTACCAATTTTTTGCGTTATGTCGACACTTGGGTTTAGCGCGCAATGCTGTTTTCCAGTATGCCGATGCCCTCGATTTCGCAAGTTACGACATCTCCTGGGTTTAAAAATTTATAAGGCGAAAAGCCCAAACCGACGCCCGCCGGCGTACCGGTCAGAATAATGTCGTTTTTCCTAAGGTACATGCCTTTGGAGAGTTCGCTGATAATCGTTGGGATGTCAAAGATTAATTGTCGCGTGTTGGAATTTTGTCTCAGTTCGCCGTTGATCCAACACTTAATGTCGAGTTCAATTGGCGTATTAAAAGACGAGTGGTGCACAATACACGGTCCCAGCGGCGCAAAGCCCTCAAGGCTCTTGCCCTTTACCCATTGGCTGTGTTTGCGTTGAATATTGCGCGCCGAAATGTCGTTGGCAATCGTATAGCCAAAGACGTAATCGTAAGCGTCTTCTTTTTTGATGTCGATGCCGTCTTTGCCGATGATTACGGCGAGTTCGACTTCGTAATCGATCATCTTGGTGATTTCCTGATGATTGGGTATAGTATCCAAGTGACCGATTGCCGGGTCAGCTATTTTCATAAAGAAAATAGGAAAGCGCGGCGTTTCATCATCGGCGCCGGGCAGACCGGCAACTTCTTTGGCGTGATCGCTGTAGTTCTTGCCAAGGCAGAAGAGCGCGCGCTTAGGATAGGGAATTGGCGCCAATATTTTTACTTCTTGCATTGGAATTTTGACGTTGATATTATTATCTGCAAGTTTTGCGCGTAATAATTCTAGTTCTGAATCGCTCATTTCGGCAATTAATTGATTCATATCTGCAAAGTCGGTGCCCAATTCGCGGTTGATATCGCAAATGTGTTCGCCGTCGTGGTCGATGACGCCAATTTGCACTTTATCGTTGATGCTATATGTAATAAATTTCATACGCCCTCCTTGGAAATCAGTTCATTTAATTGGCTTGGCTATTTGCTCTGCCGATAGTTTTAACTGATTCACATTATTTTTATAATACTATTATACCTAATAAAATGGCGCAGCCAACAGATATAACCGAATTGTATTGAAAGTGTAATTTTTATTGAGTGTTGGCGCATTAATAAGTCTTGTCACTGGATTGGCAATGTGGTATGCTTTGGAGGAGATTGAGGAGGTCGAGATGTCAGAAGTACTAAAGAATGATTGGTCTGATGCTTTGAATGAAGAGTTTAAAAAACCGTATTACTTAAAAATGCGTCAGTATTTAATTGGGGAATATAAAAATCAAACAATTTTCCCGGATAAATACGACATCTTTAACGCGCTGCACTGTACGCCGATGTCACAAGTCAAAGCGCTGATTCTTGGACAAGATCCCTATCACGGCGTTGGGCAGGCGCACGGCTTGGCGTTTTCGGTTGGCAAAAGCGTGCCGATACCGCCTTCGCTAAAAAATATTTATCAAGAACTGAAAGACGATATCGGCTTTGTCATACCCAATCACGGCAATTTGCAAAAGTGGGCCGACCAAGGCGTATTGTTATTGAATACTGTACTGACGGTGCGCGCCCATCAGGCCAATTCACACCGCGGCATCGGTTGGGAACTATTTACAGACGAGGTCATTAAAGTGGTCAATGAGATCGATCGCCCGCTGGTCGTTCTCTTGTGGGGGAGACCGGCGCAAAACAAGCAAGTCTTGTTGAATAATCCCAAGCACTTGGTCTTAAAGGCGCCACATCCCAGCCCGCTTTCGGCTTATCGCGGCTTTTTTGGCTGTCGCCACTTTAGCAAGACCAATCGGTTTTTAGAAGACAATGGAATTTCGGCAATCGATTGGCAAATAGATTAATTTCAGCGGCGTTGTGGGCGCAGCGGCGTCTATAATCCGCCTTACTTAAATAAAGTGTAATGGAGGAACTCATGGAATCAATTAAAATCATCGAGGCGATGTCCAATGCGACGGGCGCGCCCGGCTTTGAAAATCAAGTAGTCGAGAAGGCGATTGAATTACTGGATGATAAATTAAGTGTAAACGTCGATATGATGAACAATTGCACGATTGTAAGCGAACAACCCGACCCGACTAAACCCATTATAATGGTCGATGGCCACAGCGACGAAGTCGGCCTCATGGTGCAATCGATTGCGGCAAATGGATTGCTCAGAGTGATTGCGCTGGGCGGTTGGGACATTAAAAATTTAATCGCCCAAAAGGTTAGGCTCGTCTTAGATGACGGCTCAGTTATAAAAGGTGTCATTTCATCTGTACCCGTGCATTTTTTGAGTCCGGAAATGAGGAATAAATTGCCGGAGATTAAAGATATACTGGTCGATATCGGCGCATCGTCCAAAGAGCAAGTATTGGATTTAGGCGTTAAATTGGGTATGCCGATAGTGCCGGATACGACTTTTGAGTACCAATCGGCTAATGACGTTATGATCGGCAAGGCATTTGATAACCGCTTGGGCTGTAGTCTGGTTGTCGAAACGATGAATACTTGTTTAGAAAACGGCAATAAACAAGTAATTGGTACGATTTCAACGCAAGAAGAAGTCGGCCTGCGCGGCGCGCGCGTCGTCGGCAATGCGACAGATGCCGACTTGGTAATCGTCTTTGAAGGCACGCCGGCCGACGACACCTTTACGGCGGCTGATGAAGCGCAGTCCGTAATCGGCAAAGGAGTCCAGATTAGGCTCGCCGACAACAGCATGGTTTCCAACCCGCGCTTCGTTAAAAAAGTGCTCGAAATTGCCGAAAAAGAGGGGATTACACATCAAGTTGCCGTGAGGAGAGGTGGTGGAACCAATGGCGGTGCCTATCACTTATCGCAAAGCGGTATCCCGAGCGTAGTATTAGGGGTACCGACCAGATACATTCATGCGCATTATGGTATTGCAAAGCTAGCCGATTATCAATCTGCCAAAGCGCTTGCCATGGCGATTATTGAATACGTCGATAAAAATGGTATTGATTTTTAGGAGGTTATTATGATGTCGATTATATTTGGCGTGGTGCTCGGCGCAGTCTTACTGGGCTTGGCAAAAATGATGGCCAACAAACAGTAATGGAGGTTAAAATTGATTAATGCAAGTGAAGCTAAGGCGCTCGTCGCAAAAGAAAATGCAGTTTTAGTAGATGTGAGATCGGCGCGAGAATACCAAAACGGACACATCGACGGTGCCGTTTTGGCGCCGATTATGCAGATTTTTATGGGCGCAGAATCTCTTTTAGGTGAGAAAGACAGAACGATTATTGTCTATTGCGAAACCGGTTCGCGCTCCAGTATGGCGGCCATGGTTTTAAGGCGCAAGGGCTATAAAAATGTTTACGATTTGGGCGGCATTAACAACTGGCCTGAGCCCTTAGTGTAAGGAATACGGTTTAGCAAAAAAATATCAAAAACTACTTGACCCCATGGTGGATATCGTGTATTATGTATCTGTTGTCTTAAGTGGCCCCTTGGTCAAGCGGTTAAGACACCGCCCTTTCACGGCGGTAACAGGGGTTCGATTCCCCTAGGGGTCACCATTCTTTTTACGACATAATATTGTAAAAACGACTTGCAAGATGACGCAAAATAGTATAAAATGAATTTGCTGTGGAAGATTAGCTCAGGTGGTAGAGCACTTGCTTGACGTGCAAGTGGTCACAGGTTCGAGTCCTGTATCTTCCACCACTTGGTCCGGTAGTT